>Ga0209163_1000521_pt1 | contig 68178 bp, 56 predicted proteins | sample MTBAKSrepl2MetaG_FD_187457 | JGI IMG/M metagenome (GOLD analysis project Ga0209163, IMG submission 187457) | Enrichment culture microbial communities om Arthur Kill intertidal strait, New Jersey, USA, that are MTBE-degrading - MTBE-AKS2 (Arthur... | ecosystem: Environmental > Aquatic > Marine >...
TCTTCTTTGCGCCTTCGCGTCTTTGCGCGCCGTTTTACTCCGCGCCCTCTGCGTCTCGGCGGTGAATAATCGGACATCGGTCAGCCGGGCTTCACCACAGAGGACGCAGAGGACACAGAGTTTTTTTTATGTTCTGAACCCGGATCGAAAACCGTCCCCCGTTTTCCGTCTCTCCTCTCCCGTCTCCCGATTCACCGATTCTCCCATCAACCATCAACCGTCCCGGGCATCACCACAGAGACACAGAGGCCACAAAGGCTTTTTGTGTTCTGGACCCTAACCGAGATCTGTCCCCCGATTCACCGATTCACCCTCCGAAATGCCCAATGACAAATGATCAATGAAAGATGATCAATGAAAACCGATCAATGAAAGTTTTGGCACCCAGGTCCCAGGTCCCAGTTCCCACCTGCACAATCTACCTCGACTCCAAACAACCAATAAAATATAAGCAATCACCAATAACCAATCGATTCCGCCCCATTCCCGCTCGCCTTTCCATTGACCAAAAAAGTCTTCTTTGCGCCTTCGCGTCTTTGCGCGCCGTTTTACTCCGCGCCCTCTGCGTCTCGGCGGTGAATAATCGGACATCGGTCAGCCGGGCTTCACCACAGAGGACGCAGAGGACACAGAGTTTTTTTATGTTCTGAACCCGGATCGAAAACCGTCCTCCTTCTCCCGTCCCCCGTCCCCCGTCTCCCGTCTCTCTTCTCCCGTCTCCCGTCTCTCCTCTCCCGTCTCCCGATTCACCGATTCACCCTCCGAAATGCCCAATGACAAATGATCAATGAAAGATGATCAATGAAAATCGATCAAGGAAAGCCCCCGCCCCCAAATCCCAGATTCCATCCCCCAGGTCCCAGCACCCAGGTCCCAGGTCCCAGTTCCCATCTGCACAATCTACCTCGACTCCAAATAACCAATAAAATATTAGCAATCACCAATAACCAATAGACTCCGCCCTGCCCCCCTCGCCTTTCCATTGACCAAAAATGTCTTCTTTGCGTCTTCGCGCCTTCGCGTGCCCTTCTCCTCCGCGCCCTCTGCGTCTCGGCGGTGAAAATCCCTCCCCGATCGGGTACAATGGACCGATTCCACGAGGAGCAGCTCCCATGCGCGAGGCGCTCATCACCGGCGGGGCGGGTTTCATCGGCAGCCACTTGGCGGACCGCCTGCTCGCCGACGGTTGGCGCGTCACCGTGGCGGACAACTTCGACCCCTTCTACGACCCCGCGGTCAAGCGCGCGAACGTCGCCCCGCACCTGGACAACCCGAACTACCGCCTGGCGGAAGCGGACATCCGCGACGCCGCCGCCCTGGCCGCCGCGCTCGCCGGCTGGCCCGCCGACCCGGCCGGCGCCGTCATCGTCCACCTGGCCGCCAAGGCCGGCGTGCGCCCCTCCATCGCCGACCCGGTGGCTTACGGGCAGGTGAACGTGGGCGGCACCCAGAACCTGCTGGAGCTGGCCCGCGCCCGGGGCGTGACCCAGTTCGTGTTCGGCTCCTCGAGCAGCGTCTACGGCGTCAACCCGCGGGTGCCGTGGCGCGAGGACGACGCCGGCCTCCAGCCCATCAGCCCGTACGCCGCCACGAAGGTGGCCGGCGAGCTGCTGGGGCACGTCTACAGCCACCTCCACGGCGTCCGCTTCGTGGCACTCCGGTTTTTCACCGTGTACGGCCCGCGCCAGCGCCCCGATCTCGCCATCCACAAGTTCGCCCGGCTCATCCGCGCCGGGCGACCCGTGCCTCTCTTCGGCGACGGCTCCACCAGCCGCGACTACACCTACGTGGACGACATCGTCGCCGGCATCCGCGCCGCCATGGATTGGCGCGCCGGCCCGTACGCCGTCATCAACCTGGGCAACAGCCACACCGTGACGCTGGCGGAGCTGGTGGCGGCGCTCGAGGCGGCCCTCGGCGCCAAGGCCGTGATCGAGCGCCTCCCCGAGCAGCCCGGCGACGTCCCCCGCACCTGGGCGGACATCGCCACCGCCCGCCGCCTCCTCAACTGGCAGCCGACCACTGCCTTACCCGCCGGCCTTCTGCGGTTCGTAGAGTGGTTGGATATGGGGTGAGGGGAGGTTTGAAGGTTTGAAGGTTTGAAGGTTGAAGGTTCCAGGTGTCAGGTTGATGGTTGATAGTTGATGGTTGATGGTTGATGGTTCGTGCTCGTAATTCGTAATCGTGATCGAAATTCGTAATCGTGATCGTAATTCGTAATCGTGTTCGGAACTGTTTGAATGTTTAAAGGTTTGAAGGTTTGAAGGTTCTCCAATCCCAACCTTCCAACCTTTCAACTTTCAAACCTTCAAACGTTTTCTTGATAAGGTTATAACGTTCCCCAATCCCAACCTTCCAACCTTTCAACTTTCAAACCTTCAAACGTTTTCTTGATAAGGTTATAACGTTCCCCAATCCCAACCTTCCAACCTTTCAACTTTCAAACCTTCAAACGTTTTCTTGATAAGGTTATAACGTTCCCCAATCCCAACATTCCAACCTTCCAACCTTTCAACTTTCAAACCTTCAAACGTTTTCTTGATAAGGTTATAACGTTCCCCAATCCCAACATTCCAACCTTTCAACTTTCAAACCTTCAAACGTCTTCCTGATCCTGTGAACTCTGATTTTCCGCCCATTCTACCGATTCCTCCATCAACCATCAACTATCAACCATCAACCGCCCCGGCCCTCGGACAGCCGGCCTTCACCACGGAGTACGCAGAGGACACAGAGGCTTTTTATGTTCTGTCCCCGAACCAAGAACCCTCTCCCGTCTCCCGTATCCCGTATCCCGTATCCCGATTCACCTATTCACCTATTCACCCATTCACCGACTCCCCGATTCACCCATTCACCCATTCACCCAAAAAATTTCAGCCGGCACCCGCCGACCGCTTCTTTCCATTGACCCAAAAAGTCTTCTTTGCGTCTCTGCGCCTTGGCGAGCTATTCATGGCGCCTTTGCGTGCCCGGTCCGCCCCGCCCCCTCTCGCCTTTCCATTAACCCAAAAAAGTCTTCTTTGCGCCTTCGCGCCTTTGCGAGCCTTTCACTCCCCTTCCGCCGACGTCGTTATCACCACAGTCCTCTCCTGCACCGGCAACTCGATGGTGAGCGTCCGCGTCACTTGCCCGAGCTTTCCTTCCGCCGCCGCCTCGGCGACGAGGTACGCGCCGCCGGCCCTTGCGAGCAGCGACTGTCCCCAGAACGGCGCCGCGTCGGCCAGCGCCGCCTCGACCGCCCGCGCGCCGTCGCCGTCGGCGGCGGCCAGCGCCGCCTCCAGCCGCCGGAAGCCCCGCCGCAGGCGCCGCCACGCCTGGACGATCCCCGAATGGTCGCCGGCCGCGGCCGTGGCGCCGTGGTAGCGGATCTGCCCGGCGAAGGTGTGAAACTCGCCGAACAGCGGGTCCCGCGTCCCGCCGCCTCCTTCACGGAAAGCCAGGTGCTGCCCCCCCGGCGCCGCCGCCACGTGGCGGCGGGCCGCGGCGGCGTACGCCCGGAGCGGCTCCCGGCTGCGGCGCAGGTACTCGCGCCAGAGCGGCGCGTAGAGCGCTTCCCGCCGGTCCGGCTCGCGGCGCGCCGCGTACCGCTCCAGGCGCGGCATGGCCCGGGCCAGCGCCCGCGCCGCCGCCGCGTCACCGCCGGCGGCCAAGCGCGGCAGCAGCGCCCGGAGCGCCGCGTCGTCCAGCTCCAGCGCGACGCTCATGACCGCCGGCTCCCGGGCGGCCAGCTCTGCCGCGAGCGACGCGGCCACCTCCGCCGCGCCCGCCGGGGTGAGCGCCCCCCAGACCATGGCCAGGTCCAGCGCCTCCGCCAGGTCCGCGCGCGCGAGTTTGCGCTCCCCCCACTCCCACTGCAGGCGCAGGGCGAAGCGGAACTCGTCCGCCGCCGGCCGGTGCGCCGCGGCAAACTCCGGCATCTCGGCGGAGAGATCCGCCGTCCACGCCGCCGTCCGCCGCCCCCACGCCGCCTCGTAGCGCCGCCGGATCGACACCGCCACCCGCTCCCGCCCCGCCCCGTCGCGCTGGACCACCGCGCGGCGCTCGGTCACGTCGCGGCCGGCCGCCGTCCACGGACCCAGCGTCACCGCCAGCCCCCACGCGCGCCGCGCCAGCCGGACGTCCTCGCGCAAGAATTGCTCCAGCGCGAGGCGCTCCGGATGCGCGCGCGCCGTTTCCAGCGCCGGCGCCAGGTCCAGGTGCAGCAGCGACGGATGGCAGGCGCGGAAATCCGCGTCGTCCAGCACCGCCTGGAAGAGCGTGGTCCCGGTGTGGAGGCGCAGGTACTCGTAGCGGAAGCCCGCCGCCGCCTGCGCCTCGGCCGCCGCCGCCACCGCCGCCTCCACCCGGCCGCGGAGCGCCGTCCAGCGCCGGGCCACCGCGCCCAACGTCCGGAACGTGCGGCCGAGGCGCACCCGCTCCAGCAGTTGCTCCAGCAGCGCCCGCTCCGCCTCGCCCAGCTCCTCCAGCGACGCCCGCTTCAGGATCTTCTCGATGCGCCCCACCGGTCCGCCGCACACCGCCGCCCAGGCGCTCTCGGCCGCGGCCGCCAGGTCCGCCCCGCCGTCGAGGGCCACCTGGAGCCCCAGCGTCGCCCCCGCCGCCGCTCCCCGGGCCTCGATCTTTTGCACCGCCACACGCACCCGGCCCGGCTCCGGCCGGGTGAAGACCACCTGGAAGTCGTCGCGGAGGGTCACGGCAAAATCCGCCGCGGCCCCGGTCGATGCTTGCGCCGCCAGCAGCCGGTCCGGCGGCAGGAGCCGGGCCACGGCGCCCAGCGCCGCGCGCCAGAGGGGCGCCCACCCCACGGTGAGGCGCAAAGCAAGCTCCCCGCGCACCCGCCAGACAAGCGCGTCGCGGGGCCCCATGGCCAGCACGTCGCCGGCGCGCACCGCCAGGCGCGGCGCGGCGAGATCTTCCCGCACCGCCGCCCGCGCGTTTTCCTCCCGATTGTGGCAGCGGTAATCGGCCAGCACCGCCTCGGGCCCGGCCGCGAGCTCCAGCCCCCGGGCCGCGCCCTTTGCCATCGGCCGCGCGGCGAGGCGGTACTTGAGCCACGCCGCGTCGTCGGCAAGCTCCAGCTGCGGCCCCAGCGCCGCCTCCCCGGGCGCGGACGGCGCTTCGGCGGGCGCGCCCAGCACGCCGTCGGCGTCCTCGTCGTCGAGGGCGTTGAACGCCTCGATCCGCACCTCGCCCCCGGCCCCGAACGCGGCCGAAGCGGCGCCGGCCTCGATGGGCCAGACACCCGACGGACGGGCCGCCGCCAGCTCCAGCGGCAGCGCCTCGTTACCCAGCGGCAGGTCGGGTATCCCCGCCAGCACCACCGTCCAGTCCACCCCCCGCGCCTTCACCGCCTCACCGGCCCGCTTCGATTGGGTCATTGACTGTTCCCTCCCCGTGGGATTTGGACATCGGACATCGGATATCGGATTTCGTGCTCGTGATTCGTAATCGTAATCGGGCTGTTTGAATGTTTCAAGGTTTAAAGGTTTGAAGGTTCTTTATCAAGAGTTGATAGTTGATGGTTGATGGTTGAGGGTTCGTGCTCGTAATTCGTAATCGTCATCGTAATCGTCATCGAGGCTCCCGAGACTCGTTCCCAACGATCAACCATCAACTATCAACCGTCCCCGAACCTGCGGACCTGGAACCCCTGAAACGGAAACGGCCGGCACCCGCCGACCGCTTCTTTTATCTTCTTCTTACTGTTTACTGTTTACTATTTATTGTTCACTATCCCAGCGTCTTCGCGTGCCCTATCCCCCGATCAACGCATCCACGATCCTTCCGGCCGCGCGCCCGTCCCAGAGCTCCGGCACCCGGCCGCGCTTCACCGCCCCGCCGCGAAACGCCGCGTAGGCGGCGCGCAGCTTCTCCGCCGAGGCGCCCACCAGCATGTTCGTCCCCTCGTCCACGGTCACGGGCCGCTCGGTGGTGTCGCGCAGGGTGAAGCACGGCACCCCCAGCGCGGTGGTCTCCTCCTGGATGCCGCCGCTGTCGGTGAGCACCAGCGCCGCGTCGCGCCACAGGTGCAGGAACTCCAGGTACGGCAGGGGCGGCAGGAGACGCACGTCGGCGCCCGCCAGGCGCGCCGCCAGGCCGAAGGCGTCGATGTTCTTGCGCGTGCGCGGGTGGATGGGGAAGAACACGGGCATGTCGCGGCCCACATCGGCCAGCGCGTCCAGAAGCGCGCCGAGCTGGCCCGGCTCGTCCACGTTGGACGGCCGGTGGAGCGTCACCACCGCCCGGGGCGCCGGGTGCGCCGTCAGGTCGCGCCCCTCGAGTCGGCGCAGGCCGAAGTGCAAGGCGTCGATCATGACGTTCCCCACGAATCGGGCGTGCCTCGCGCGCCCCTCCCGCTCCAGGTTCGCCAAGCCGCTCGGCTCGCTCACGAGCAGGAGGTCGGCCACGGCGTCGGTGACGAGGCGGTTGATCTCTTCGGGCATGGTGCGGTCGAAGCTGCGCAAGCCCGCCTCCACGTGGGTCACGGGGATGCCCAGCTTCACCGCCACCAGGGCGCAGGCCATGGTGGAGTTCACGTCGCCCACCACCACCACCCGGTCGGGTCGCTCGGCGAGGCACACCGGCTCGAACGCGGCCATCACCCGGGCGGCCTGCTCGGCGTGGCTCGCCGAGCCGACGTTGAGGAAGTGATCCGGCTCGTCCAGCTCCAGCTCCTCGAAGAACGTCCGGCTCATCTCGTAGTCGTAGTGCTGTCCCGTGTGTACCACCCGCCACGCCACGTCCGCGCCGGCTTTTGCCATGGCCTCCGCCTCGACCCCGTCAGCCGGCTGAGCCGAGCCGGAGGCCCCGTATCGCCTTCGCAATTCGTGCACGATGGGCGCGATCTTCATGAAATTCGGCCGCGCCCCGGCCACCAGCAGCAGTTTCAAGTTTGGATTCTGACTCATGGTTACGATATCAATGTCCCATCGGCTTGCGCGATCGAATCGCCATCACCTAAGCCGGTACGGCGTTCTTCTTCGTGACGAAGTAGTGCCCGATGGCCAGTGCGTCCAGGCCGGAGTTGAGGAAGGTTTCCACCGCGTCTTTCGGCGTCCGCACGATGGCCTCCCCATGCAGGTTGAACGAGGTGTTGATGGTGCCGCCCACGCCGCCGCTCGCCTCCTCGAAGCTCTTCAGCACCTCGTAGTATTCCGGGTTCCACTCCCGCTGGACCATCTGCGGCCGACCCGTGAAGTCGTACGGGTGGAGGCCGCCCCGGATGTGCTCGCGGGCCAGCTCCGTCGACGGGAAGGCCATGACCATGTAAGGACCGTAGAATTTTTTCGGATTCACGAAATAGTCGTCCGCTCGCTCGTGCAGCACACTGGGCGCAAAGGGCATCCAGAAATCGCGGTTCTTGATGGCCTCGTTGATCCGCATGACCACGTCCGGCCGGCGACCGTCGGCCATGATGGTCCGATTGCCGAGCGCCCGCGCGCCCCACTCCATCCGGCCGAAGAAGCGGGCGACGATCAGGCCCTGGCTCAGCATCCGGCCCACATGCCGGTGGATGTCCTCCCGCCGCTCCACTACGATTTCGCCCGGCCAGCCCGCCAGCTCGCGCTCGATGGCCTCGTCGTCGAAGGAGTCGCCGAGGTAGAGCGGCCCCAGCGGGACTGTCGCGCCGACACCGGCATCCACCTGCAGCTGCAGCGCCGCGCCCATGGCCAGCGATTCGTCGCCGCCGCTCGGGAAGATGAACAGCCGCTCGATCTCGTCCAGCTCCAGGAGGCAGTGGTTGGCCTTCACGTTCAGGAACACGCCGCCCGAGCAGAGCACCCGCCGGATCCCGGTCTTCTCCACCACCCGGCGCACCCACTCGGTCTGGACCTGCTCCACCAGGTGCTGCGCCGCCCAGGCGATGTTGTCGAACCGGTGGGTGGTGTTGAACAGCTCGCGGAACGCCCGCAGGTACTGCCACCGCCAGTGCCCGCTGTGGTTTTCGAACACCAGCGGGTCCCCCTCGGGCAGTTGGAACCAGTCCTTCATCAGCTCGAACGTTTTCAACCCGTACGCGGCCTTGGCGTAGGGCGCCAGCCCCATCACCTTGTACTCGTGGGACATGGGCTTCATGCCCAGGTACTGGGTGATCCGGGTATAGAACTCGCCCATGGAGTTGTAGTTGGAGATGGTGGCGAGCCGCTCGATGGTCTTCCCGCGGCCGACGGAGACCGTCGCCGCCACTGCGTCCCCCGAGCCGTCGTTGGTGATGATGAGGTTCTCCTCGGTTCCCCACGGGCTCTGGAAATGAACTGTGGCGGCATGCAGCGTGTGGTGCTCGAAGTACCGGGGCGCCGTCCCGATGCCGAGCGCCTGCAGCTGCTCGCAGTGCGCGGCCTTCTTACGGCTCCGGTGGGACAGCCGCTGCGCCAGCGGGACCCAGCGGTGGGACCGCAGGTAGCCGCCGGGCAGGACGTGGGTGCCCAACGCGAAGAGTTTCTTGTAGGCGGTGGGCTGGTCGTAGTACTCATGCAGCGTCGGCTCGCCCAAACCCACGAAACCGACGCCCTCGATGTCGCGGGGATCGATGCGGCAGATTTCCAGGCAACGCTGGATCGCCTCGGCGGGAAAGCCGCCGAACTCCTTCCGCCGGACCATGCGCTCCTCGGAGATGGCGGCGATGATCTGACCATCGCGGGCGATGGCGGCCGTGGCCGTGTGGCCGTCATGGATTCCCAGGGTGATCACGATGGCACTCCTTAATCGGGACTCAGCAACTCGGTCCATTGCCGCGGCGGGAAAATACTCGCCGCAGCCTTTCTTTGATCACGAGCGCTGCGAAGATGGGCAGCGCCTTGAATCGCGGCAGGCGGAACGGTTGCCGGCACATCCGGAAGAGCCACTCCAGATGGTGGCGGACCATCCACTCCGGCGGTTTCGGCTGCCTGCCGGCGAGCAGGTCGATGCTGCCGCCCACGCCCTGGCAGACCGCGCCAGAGTAAACCTGCCGGAGCCGCGCGATGACCTTCTCCTGCAGGTACTCGCCCATGGCGACGAAGACGAAGTCCGGCTCCAGTCGGGCGATCTGCTGGAACAGGGCTGCTTCCTCTTCGGGCTTGAAGAAGCCGTTGTGCCAGCCGCAGATCCGGAGGCGCGGGTGCTTTTCCAGCATCCGCGCCCGCCCGAGCTCCAGGATGTCATCCGTGGTGCCCAGCAGATAGACCGACTGACCCAGCGACTCGGCCTGCTCCAGCAGGGCGAACATGAGCCGGTAGCCTGGCGTCAGCTCGATCTCCCGCCGGTGGAGCAGCCGGGCGGCCCACTTCAGGCCGTAGGCGTCCGGGAACACCCAGTGGGCCCCGTCGATGATCTCCTGGAAGTCCGGCCGCCGGCGCGCCTGGATCACCTTGATGGGGTTCATGGGGATCAGGAACGCCCCCTCGCTCCGCTGCCGGCGCTCCCGGCAGAACGCCAACAGATGCGGCATGGGCGCCACGTTCAAGTTGCGGATGTTCAGGATCTTTAGGTGCTGATTGCCGGTGCCGTCCATGTCTTTCCTCTCGAGGCTCACGGACAGAACGCCCATGATACGATGAAAGCCCCCGAATTCAAACCGAAGAACACTCGCCGGTTCCGCTCGCGGCGGCCAGCCGGTACGCCGTCAGCGCGTGCCACATCCAGGCCTGGCTCCACCGGATGTACGGGATCCGGATGGTCCACGAACCTTTCCGCTGGAAGTAGAAGTAGCCGCGCGGATTCCGCATCTGCTCCAGTGACCAGCGGAGCACCCGATTCGTCAGCTCCCGCCGGGGCTCCCCTTCGTCCGCGAAGAAGGCGATCGCCTGGGCCGGCGAGTGGATGTCCACAGGATATAACCGATCGTGGTAGTACTTCGGCGTGCCGTCGGGCAGGAAGAAATGATCGGCATAGAACTGCACCCCCTTCGCGAAACCGACCGCCGCGTCCGCCGCCAGCCCCTCGGCCAGGAAGTAGCGGATGCTCTGCAGGTTGAAGCCGGTGTGGAAGGAATCGATCCAGCGCTGGTAGTCCGTCTCGGCATAGTACCAGGAACCGTCCTCCCGCTGGCAGCGCATGGAATAGGCCAGGCTGGCCAGGGCGCTCTCGCGCAGCCGTTCCTCCCCGGTGATGCGGTACAGGCGGGCCAGCAGCGAGGCGCCCAGCAGGTTGGCGTTGTGCACCGCGGTGCGGTCCAGCGGCGTGTAGCTGAAGCAGAACGCATCGCCCGCCGCGGTCCGGTGCAGGTCCCCCAAGATGAAGTCGGCGACGGGCACCGCCAGATCCAGGGCCCGCTGGAGGCCGGCATGGCGCCAGGTGTCCAGCAGCGCGTGGCCGATGAACGACGAATTGACGATGGTGGGCGTCCCGGCGGGCACGTAGAACGCCCGCGACTGCCACGGGAAATTGTATCCCCAGGCGTTGCCCGAGGCGCCGGGGCTGCGGAGCGCGGCCAGGCGGTCCAGCAGCTCGTGAATCCGCGCCAGTACCGCCTCTTCCCGCTCCACGGCGTACAGCTTGGCGTACCCCCACAGGAACAGGCCCAGGCCCTTGGGATTGAGCCCCCGGGGCACGCCCAGCAGGGGCCGCAGGTTGACGGGGCAGCGCTTCAGGGCCTGGATGGCGGCGATGCGGCCCCACTTCCACCCCAACGAAACAGCCCGCAGGAGCGGGCTGTTCAAGGCGTCGTACGGATCGTACCCCCGAAAGTCGTGCCTTTCGATGTACCCCCTCAGCGCGTCGATGTGCGGCCGGATATCCATCCTGCTGTTTCCAGGTGCCGTTTCCAGGTCACTCCCCAGTCGGTTCGGGGGCGGCCGGTTGGGGCGGCCCCACAGCCACCGCGGCCCGGGCGCGGGCCGAATCCACGATCCGGAAGGTGGCCCGGGTCACCGCCAGCAGCTCGGCCAGGGGGATGGGCGACGGGCGGCCGTCTTTCACCGCGTCGAGGAAGGCGGCCAGCATGGCCCGCTGCCCCTTGTCCTGGGTCAGCAGCTTCTTCCGTTCCACCCGCCGGCCGCCGAAGAGTGCGAGCTGCTTGAAATCCCGCAGCACCGCCGAGGTGCCGTGCTGGTGGACCTCGACGTATTCCTTGAAGAGGCTTTTGGAACCGCTGGCCAGGTAGGCGATGGTGCCCACCGAGCCGTCGGCGAACTCCAGGTTGACGTGAAGCGTGTCGCCGAGCCCGGCCGGATCGGGAAGCGCCGCCGCGTGGACGCGCACCGGCACGGTGCCGCAGAGGAACGTGAGGAAATCCACGAAGTGGCACGCTTCGCCGATGATGCGTCCGCCCCCCACCGCCGGGTCCTGGATCCAATGATCGGCGGGGATCGCCCCGGCGTTCACCCGGTAGAGCATGGCCATGGGCCCGGGCCGGAGGCTTTCTTTCAACTGCCTCGCCAGCGGCGCGAATCGCCGGTTGAACCCAACCATCAACAGAGGGAGGGGGCTCGAAGCGCTGGATGATCGAGGCTCGAGGCTCGAGGCTCGGGGTTCGTTGAGATGTTGAGGGTTGAGGGTTGAGGGTTGAGGGTTCGCGTCCACCGGCTCGCCGTTTCGCCGGCTCGCCGGCTCGCTGAAGATCGCCGCGATGGCGTCCAGCTCCGCGTCATTCAGCGCCAGCGGCTTCTCGACGCATGCGTTCTTCCCCGCCCGGAGGACCTGCTCCACGTAGGCGGCGTGGGAGTCGTGGCGCGTGGTGATGAAGACTGTGTTGATCTCCGGCCAGTCGAGGATGTCTCTGGCCTCGCCGGCGCAGAACGAAAACCCGAACCGCTCCGCCACCCGGCGCGCCACCGGTCCGGACGCGTCGAACACTCCGTGCCGGGCCACCGCCGGGTCGTCGGGCAGGTTGGGCAGGAGGTTCCCCTGGGCGTAGTTGCCGGCACCGATGAAGGCGATCCCCGCCCGCCCCGCCGCCGGTGGGGGGGCAACCCGAATGGGCGTGCGGTCGGGAGCGCGGTCTACGTCATAGCGGATCACCACGCCCAGCACGGGCTCGCGGCGCTCCAGGATCAGGTCGTAGGCTGCCGGGGCTTGTTCCAGCGGGAACTCGTGGGTGGTCAGGTAGTCCAGGTCGATCTTGCCGGAGTGGACCAGCTCCTGGAACGCCGCCATGTTCCGCTGTTCGGTCCAGCGCACGTAGGCGGGCGGGTAGTCGACGCCCTGTTCCTCGTAGCGCGGGTCGTAGCGGCCGGGGCCGTAGGAGCAGCTCATCCGCAGCTCCAGCTCCTTGCGGTAGTAATGGGGGTCCCGGTCGAAGCCGGTGGGGACGGCGCCCACCACCACCACCCGCCCCTTCTTGCGGCAGACGGCGCCGGCGAAGTTGACGGGGTCCAAGCTGTCGGTGCCGGCGGTGATGATCACGGCGTCCACGCCCAGGCCGCCGGAAAATTCCATGATCCGGCCCTCGATCCCGGCCGTGTCTCGGACCGCGGCCAGGTCGGCCGAGTGGGCGGCGGCCGCGGCCACCGCCGCCGGGTCCACGTCGATGCCCGCGACCCTCACGCCGGCGGCGCGGAGCATCAGGCCGGTGAGCTGGCCGATGAGCCCGAGGCCGATGACGGCGCACGACTCGCCGAGGCGCAGGTCCGCCTGCCGGATCCCCTGCAGGGCGATGGCGCCCAGGGTGTTGTACGCCGCCCGCTTCAGGTCGGCGTCCGGGGCGAGCCGGACGCACAGGTTGGCGGGCACCGCCACGATCTCGGCGTGGTTGGCGTAACCGGCGCCGGCGCAGGCGACGCGGTCGCCCGCCGCGAAGCCGGCGACGCCCGCACCCACCGCCAGCACCGTCCCGGCGCAGCTGTAGCCGAGCGGCGAGTAGGCGTCGAGCTTCTTCATCACCGCCCGGTACGCCTGCACCGGCCCCTGTTGGGTCAGCACGTCCAGCACCTGCTTCACCTGTTGCGGCCGCTCCATGGCCTTCCCCAACAGCCCCTTGCGCGCCGCGCGCACCGTCCCGCCCTCCGTTCCGGCGCTGATCAGCGAGAAGTGCACCTGCACCAGCACGCTCCCGGCCTCGCCCAACGGCGCCGGCGTCTCCAACACCTGCATCTCACCCGATTTCAATTGCTGGACCAGTTGTTTCATACATCATTCACTTTTTATGCAATATCTCGATATCGTATATTCTTTAATATTAGGTTATAAAGGAAGGCACATTAATTTCAGATTTCTACCAAGTCAATTCCTTTCACTCCTCTCCGACAGCGACACAACTTTTCCTTCTTGAATGTTAGAAACCACCAATCTTAATTTCCCGGTAGGGGTTCTTTGAATACACTCAACGAAAGTGATCTTCAGCCTAATCTTATCCCCAAGCCGTCGTGCCACCTCTTCTACAAGATTTTTATGATCTCGCTCAGAGTATGAGGTTCCTTTAACTACTTTAATTTCTACCTCATCTGAAGTATTTTGGACGATCTGGCATTCACGGATATTAATCTGATCCGTAAAAATTTGATTCAGACATGAAACACGATTCCCTTCAGGTGTAAGAATATAATCGTTCATACGCCCTTCCATCGATTTGACAATTCGTCCACGCAAACCACATGGACATGACTCGTGATCTTCACCTAAAATTACCCGATCCCCAGTATCATATCGGATCAGTGGGAACGCATCATTCACAAATGATGTTCCGATGATTCGAGAGGTACCGTCGCTATTTGGGATAAATTCGACATATGAAAAATCCTCATCCACATGAAGTCGACCATGGGTACATTCCGAAATATTTGCGACTGCTTCAGCCAATCCATAGTGCTGACGGCACGGGACTCCAAAAGCTCTCTCAATAGTCGTCTTTTGATAAGGGAGCAATGATTCAGAACCTACTGTCACATATAAAGGTGTGTATGATAGTTGAATATTCTCGTTGATCAAATACCCACCTAATTGAACAAGCATAGATGGATATCCATGCAACCAAGGCAATTTCTGTTTCTGGATCGCTTCAGCATAATGACACAAATTAACTCGGCTCATATGACTCGGGCTAAACAACACTTGTCTACCAGGATAGTTTATCCTCCAAAACGGAGGCTCTGTCTGAGAAGCCGGTACTATGACTCTGCTGTGAAAATGTCCACACCAAGTTTCATGTTGTATTCCCAGACGAGCTCTATAACGCCACCACGTGGCCCATTGCTCTATCTCGCCTTGAATTGTCATAGGAAAGATTAAGCCTGCTCCGGTTGTTCCACTCGTATGAGTATAGCGATACTTCATTGTATGGAGCAGGTCATTCTGAAACTTATAAAGGCTCTCCTGGAGTTGTGACTTGTTGAGGATTGGAAGCAATTGTAAATCCTTCGGGCAACGAATATCGTCAGCATTAATTGAGAGATTCTTGAAGAGTTTCTTGTAGAACGGAACATGCGTAGACGATAACCGAAGGGTTCTTAGCAGTCTCTTCCATCTGAGATTTTCTAGGTCAGTTTGGCTCATCTTATCGCGATCGAATATATCTGCTTCAATGGAAGAATAACCAGAGCCATAGATTCTGTTATTTCTAATCATTCCATAGATGCTACATCCTACATTTTGAGCCCAAACCGGCAAATGGTAATATAATCGTTGTAACATATTTCAAACTGATCGAATGCTAATTGTTCAGATTCATTTCTGTTAACGAAAAAAGTACTTCAGAGATGAGTAATCAGGCTATCTATTCTGGGACAATCCAATTACTGTGTTAAAGACTGTGGTTAGACCACTCACCATATTTTCTTCTGTGAAATTCTGAAGATACAGTCTTCGACTCGCATCCCCCATCTGACGTCGCAAACATGGATCTTTCATCAGCAAAGATATCTTTTCTGCAATCTGATCTGGACTCTGAGGCTCTACAATAAATCCATTCACTCCATCAATAACCGATTCTGTAATTGCTCCCTGATCAGTGCTTATAATGGGAAGGCTAGCCGCCATGGCTTCAATTATCACCCAAGGATGCCCTTCCTGTTTTCTCGGTGTAAATACGAATAGATCTGACTTTACCAAGTATTCAAATTTTTCTTGGTTATCAACTGCTTGATGGAATCGAACCGGTAATTCTTCACTCCAACATTGTTGGAACAATCTATTGCATTGTTTCTCATCAGTCCAGTTCCCTACCACATCTAAACTAATTGAAGTCGCCTTCGCCTCACGCACAATCAGAGATAATGCACTGAGAAGATCCTCTATACCTTTAGCTGGTTGAAGGTTGCTTAGATAAAGTAGTCGCAGGGTATCCTCCTCACGAGAAGGGGCGACTGGAAGATCGACATCCAATCCATTTGGAACGACAAAAATCCGATTTGGAGGATAAAATTCAGCGAACAGGTGCCGTAGTTTCTCACCTAAAACGATGACAGCTTGTGCCTTGCCTAGTACAAACGCTATATATCTCCTCTGCCATCCAGAGCAGGAATCAAACCAATTTTTAAAATTTCCCCCACGAAGCTGCAATATAGTTCTTCGTCTTAACAACCAGCATATCCAAATATATATGGAATCCTTTAAGAATCCGGTGGTTGTCTGACTAATAGGCACCAGAACCAGATCCGGCATTCTACCTATGATTAGACATAGCATTCGGATATAGAGTCGCAAGTTTCCTATAAAACTCGAGAGGTGAAACTTGCCAAGAGACTTCAATTCCCGGTGGGTATTTGTATTCAGATGAATTATTGAAAATTCGTGTTTCAAGGCCGAATTTAAAATAATTCGAGTAGCTATCGCAGGGCCGAACAAAGGTGGTGGAAGCGGTCCCAATAGCAAGAGGACCGGCGGGCAGCTTCTTGAAGATTTATCACAATTACTTCTGGATTCAGCTGGTTCCATCATCAATTGAATCATTGCGGTAATAACCTTAGTCAAAGGTCAATGCCAGATTCATCCTCTCACACCATTTCTCGACTGAGAGTTCTTGAGCCTTTTGATAGGAACGAATGCACATCGCTTTATAGCTCGGAAGATCATTCAGCAAATTGGCGATCCGATTGCAATCCAAATATAGATCTCCAGTTAGTATCATACCATTCACATCATCCTGTAAATAATCGATTTCCGGTCCGTGTTTCTGATTGGAATACAATGTGATATATGGTTTTCCATATGCAAAGGCGTGTACAACCGACAATCCACTGTCACCTGGGACAAATACCACATGGATTGTTTTCATGAACGTTGCGATCTCAACTTCATCTGTAATAAGTCCCTTCCATGAGATTGCTGGATCATCTGATGCTGCTTTCCGGATAAGAGGGGCTTCTGGACCATCTCCAATGATCACCAATTCTACACCCGCCACTCGAGTTTGAAGTTCTCTAAAATAGTCCAACAATAGATCCAATCGCTTACCTCGGGTCAAGCGGCCAATGAACAACAGTCGCTTTGTATGCGACATGTTCACCTCGAATTTATAATGTTCCCAAATGGATTTGGTGTCTAAAGTGTTGTTTGAGAAGTATGCCTTTTCTGATGGAATCAATCGTCGTGCAATTGACTCAATCATCCCTTGCTCTGTATAAAATATAATACGATCATAGAATTTGTACAAAAACTTGAAAATCAGTTCTGTTCTTGTGATCTTCTTCAGTCTATGCAATGGATGGTTGTAGCTCACCAACCGGTATTGAAATCTCCATTTAAAGAACCAGAGAAAAATAATCAAAATGAATGGTTTCATTTCCAACGGCATGAGGATTGTGTCGTATTTCTCCTGCCTTAGGATGCCAAGGAGTGTTAGATAAGTTCGTGGTTTCTTATGGAAACGATTTTTGGATATATCGAGATGAATTCTTCTGTACAATTCAGTTCCTGTATCTGTTTGATGACCATAGTTTTGATTGAATTGTCCTGATAAAACCGTAATCTTTAGAAGCTTTGTGGAAGCCAAACGGTTTAGAATACGTGCCTTGTAGTGATTCAAATGAGGCGCGATCCACAAGATTTTAGACATTTTTGAATTAATGATCTAATTATTATTAGTGATAAATAATAAAGAAGAAGCATGAATAATTCGCGTCAGAACCAAAACTTATTGTTGGTGCATTTCTAAATAATTTCAAACACCAAAGATCATTCTCTCTGCAATATAAATATATATTCCGAATACAAAAAACGAAAAAAGCGTGTATGACATTTTTCAAAATGTTTTATAATTTCTAGATCGACCTTTGACATTATTCGATCTGCAGGACAAGGAATAAGTTTCATTCCAAATCCGAAACAATTCAGACTGAGTCCAGAAATTTTATTCAACTCCTTCTTGACGAAATAGGGATTTACCAATTTTCTTTTGTAATAGAAATTCTCTTTCCGTAATAAAAGGCGAAGAATATATGATATAGGCTGATATATATATGAACTCCAAATTCTGTAAGGACTTAGTCGATTAGGGAGGGAGCAAATAATAATTCCGTTCGATTTCAACAGACCAATCAATTTTTTTAGATTTTCTAGTGGATAGTGCGTGTACTCTAGCACCCCAATAGCCAGTATAAAATCAAAGAATTGATCATTAGGTGTGTATCTGTCAAGATCTGAATGAATCGGGGATACTTTCGTACTCTCTTTTTCAATTAATTCCAAATTGGCTTTTGTAATATCAAGAGCGTAATATTTTTTACACTTCTCTAAGACACATTGGTATAATATTTTGGGGCCACCGCCAACCTCTAATACATCGTCAAAGCACATTTGCGATTTTCGCTTTCGTATTTGCTCGAGCACTCTAAGACGGCGCAAACGAAATATAAATGAAGAATGTGAATGAACAACATAGTTTTTAGAGTAATAGTTTTTTACTTTTCTCTCAAAATCACGTGAAATATTTAATTTACTCATACAAGATCAGCCTAATATTATTTTACTGTTATTCCAGTTCACAGGATTCTCCAATTATGATATTGATTTATATATTAAATTATATTTTTGGGCCATTATTTCGTTGCTGAATACCTGTGCACGTTCCCTGGCATCATTTTTCATTTTTTTATACAATAACTTATCAAATTTTAGTTCTTTAATGACCGATGCCAACTCTGTGGATGTATTTACAACACAACCTTTTGAACCAAGAATTTCAATAGGCGCACCACTATCACTGAATGCCACACATGGTATACCTAAAGCCATAGCCTCTAATAGAGACAAACCAAATGGTTCATTTATTGAAGTCATTACAAATAGGTCCAAATTTGAAATCACATCATATATGTCGCTTCGAAACCCAAGAAAATGTACCTCTTTTTGTAATCCCTGTTGTTTCACTAATGATCGTAAATACTGCTCGTACTGGATATCTCCTGATCCAGCAATAACTGTTAAGTACTCTTCATTGCTCAGCATTGATTGAGTTTCTATAAGTCTTTCCAGACATTTCTGGGGGTCTAGTCTAGCCGCACAACCAATTACGAATTTTCGACTCCATCCTGATTGGTTTCTAAAATGCGGCGATGGAATTTTCTCAATAAGAGTCCTGATGTTAAGACCATTCGCAATTTCGGTACAACTATTGGAAGGAAGATCAATTTGAAACCTTTTTTCAAATCTAGCCTTGGCAATTTGACTCACGAACACTATCCGGTCGCACCAGTTGTGAGCAACATATCTGATAAACCACCGCCTGAAATTATCTGCCCAGCCCCCCCGCAAGCCACAAGAACCATGAAATGTTGTCACGATTCGTTTTCCCCGGAGCCTTGCAGCGAGAAAGGCCCACGGCGACAAGGTGTGGAGGTGGATTACATCATAGGCACGAAAGATCCTCCAAAGGCGCCAACCCAAGCGTGGAGATCTAGCCGAGCCCGTTCTAACATTGTGAATTGGAATTCCTAGCGCCTCGAATGCTCCCTCCCTTTCACCAGAGGTCTGAAAAGCAACGGATACCAGTAATGAGGATGTATGTTTGCGTTGCTCCTCAATCAGAGCCAGTAAAAATGTTCCTATTCCATATCTTTCAGCTTTGTGAGAAACATGACACACCCGAATTGGTTTTAATCTAGTTTTCTCTCTCATCACTGAAGATTTCATTAGAGATTTGTAGACAGCGTCATAAAGTGGGGCAACTGGTTTCGCTTGATTATTTTCATTTCCGTGTAGAATGAGGCCGCATCTCGAATCACAAGAGGGATATCGGTCGATACAGCAGGAAATTGGAAGATGAATTGGATGAACCGATGATTCAACTGTAAATACATTTTAGACTTTACACCCAACCTTGGCAAAATCCAGCCACAGTGTTCTGCGGACAGACAATCTCCATGCCGAACAATGATGTTCCGCGCAATTCTGCGTTCTTCGTTGGGCAAAAAGAAACGATGAATCGTGCACATCTCTGCTAGGAATCGATCCAACTCCAGCCGGAACTCTATAATCCAATCGCAGATTTCTGTTCTGACGGACTCACGCTCGAACCAAGTAGCTCGCCACTCCGCCACTGTCTTCAGAAGATCCATCAACTTTCCAGAGTGTACTCCAAGATACTCCAAATCCTTCATCAGCGCCTTGGCCTGCAGGAGCAATCCCCGAACTTTCACTACACCAAATGTCTTTTCGATATATTGAACGATGTACATCTTGGCCAGAAATTCCAGAGCGACCTGGATCTTCATTACATCCTGGTCCACTCCGAAAGTATCCTCTCGCCGGTTGCCAAGGGGATCCTTCCCCCATAGATGTTGAAACTCGAAATAAAAACAATATCGTCGAGCGGCAACTACGTGGCTTTCGCACAGGCCGAATAATCCATGAGCAAACAGATAGCGTTCTTCGGGCAAAAGGGATTCTCTGACATCGCGGAGGTATTTGCTCCCGTCTCGAAACACGACCAACATGTCAATGTCCGATATACCCGGGGTGCTGATAGAACCAATCTGATAAACGGCAATCACACCTTCGATGTTTTTTAAGAACTGAACCATCTTTTCAATGGATCTGTGATATTGAGATAGGTTGAAACGACGCGGCAGGTCAATCAAGCAAGGCATCATGTCAATTGAAGCTCCATCTTTTCTGCCAGCAAAGCCATTCGTTGGTAAAAATCTCCCGCCAATCGTTTCCTCAAGCCATTGGAAATCATAGGACTCCATCGCTTGGCGAAAGCATAATGCCAAGGAGCGCTAGAGGTCAGGATCCATCGCTGGAATGGACCAATTGCATAGTGCCAGCGTTGCCTGATTTCCGACACCTCGTCCATGATCGCCCAGTCAGCCGCAGTGAAGTCCTTACGAGCGTTTGTGAAACTCTTCCCCTTGAACACCGCCCGCCCATCTCGCACGTGTAGATAAAGGGCCGGGAGTAGCATGAACTGACTAAGTACTCCCTTCAACCGATACATGTTTTTCGGATATTTGCCTACTTGCGCTGGACGCTTGACGTTGGCACAGAGAGTCCTGAAATTGGTGCGAATTCGCTCCCGATCAGACCAAGACCGAATCTCCAAATTAATCTCCCGATCCGGCCATAAAACTCGGCAATGTCTCAAGACCGCACTTGGTAGGTAATGCTCCGGGTAACGCCCCAGATCGGACTCCCTCAGGCAAAACCACCCATGGTGTTGCAGCGGATCAAAGCGGAACATTTCTCGCTCGGATTGCTTAAGCAATCTATTCTCAAAAGCTGCATTCGGACCCCAAGTATTGGCATCATTCTTGAATATCACCAAACCATCGAAGTCGCTATATGGGATTTCGTCCCCACATGCGACACTGCCATGCACAAGGGCGCATAGCACACCTCTGGGGTTCTCCTTTAGAAATGCGCGTGAAATCCTTGCAGCAGATTCATTCTTGCCGTCATAGATTGGGATATTAATAATGCTAGCGCTCACAAGGGTCCTTCCAAAATGACGTTCGTACTCCATATCCCAAAACGAAATTGGGTTGTTCCGTGTGGGATATAAATTTAGTATTGGTCACGATCCCCGTCCAAGTCCACAGTACCCATTGAGTGGAAATTTGTCCAAGGAAGAAGTTTCCAAGTCCTGCGAACCAGTAGCTGCAGACAATAACTGAAATGAACAGAAGAACCAAATTGGATTGGACTGAATCATCTTTTGGAATGTTTTTTGTTAGTGACAGTAATCGGATTGAAAGAAAAACAAACAAGGCAATAATTGATATTAATCCAATGAAGCCAAACCATGTTAAGAAGCCAAGGAACTGGTTCTCTGGATTAATATATCCGTAGGATCCAATTAATTGCGACAGGAAATCTCTATTCCAAAAATCTTCCCATACCATGGGCCAGATGTTTCCTCGTCCATATCCGACAGTACCAAATCTTGATTTTCCAAGAAGAAATCCTAACTCATCTTCAAACCTATATTGTATAACTGGAACAACAAAATATAATGTGATTGAACTAATAATTAGGCTAATCGAAGTCCCAATCCGTTTATTCATCATAAAAAACAAGACCAGACTTAAAAGACAGAGCACCCATGCTGACCGTGAAAAGGTGTTGTACAAAAAATAGGATCCGGATCCAAATAGAAGATACCACCAGATCGGAAATTTAACTTTGGAAATCCGGAAAGCAATGCTGATCAAGACAACGAACAGACCCATGAATGCTAACTCATACACACCTTCATATACACCGGAGATTCGCTGCAAATTATGCCTACCTCCAATATAAAACGCTGACGGATCTCCCTTTCCCATCTCCATAGGCTCATATATTGGAAGCACTTCGCCCAGTTGGAGAATTGTAATCATGAACGGGATCATTGGGCTAAAAAGTATCGCCCGACTTAGCTTGCTTGAATTATCAGCACCCACAAAATAGTACTTTCCGATAAAATAGAACAATGTGGTAAACAATAATCTTGCAAAAGTATCAATCGAATTATAAAGATATTCAGGGGTATTGAAAATTTTCACTAATGTCAAGAAAAAGAGGACAGATAGATATAAAATCACAACTTTATCTGTTTGATTCAATTTGATTCTACAGTAATATTTAGGACGATTAACAAGAGCAAGAATTGGAATTACTATCGCTGTGATATATAGTGGTGAAATATAGCCCTCTGACTTGGAATACCAAAAAATGTCAATGATCGGTTTGCAGAAAAAACTGAGCAGCAATGCATTACGAGGCGAGACGAAGAACATCACAACAATTACCACAAGAATAAAATAGCCAAAAATTATCATGATTTTCGAAATTTATTTGTTCAACTGATTTTCACACAAATCCAACTATCGAAACATATAATCCAAAATTGCTTTGGTTCTATCATGGATTGTATTTCGGGATAGTCTCGACATGGCATTCTGGGAAATGGATGCTGTGTCATATTCTTTACCAGCAATTCTTTTCAGTACAATTGCCAATTCTGGAGGATTTTCTGGCTCCACATAGATTGCGCCATCTGATCCCAGCATAAATTCAATCGCAGGGTACCTCGCTGATACAATCACCCTGCCAGCACGCACATATTGGAGAATTTTATTGGGAATCATATATCTCAAAGTTGGAATCGATCTGGGATAATAGCTCACAAGTACATCCGCTGCTCTCATATAAAGTAGCGGAATCTCCAGGGATTCAAAAAACCCTGTAAAATGTATGTTTTGCAATCCCATGGAACCGGCAAGCTCATGATAATAATTGATAGCTTCCGGTTTACCACCGGTAAAATAAAACTGGGCAAAGGGTGCAAGTTGTGCTGCTTTCAGGAGGAGCGCGATCTCCGAATCGGTGCCTTTATAAATTTTGCCGGAATAGAGCACGATGAAATCATCGGGCGGCAGTCCGAGCAAGCGTCTTGCGTCCTCCTTGGATTTCCCCAACGGTTCATCAAAAGCAGAATCCATCCCCAGGGGGGGAACAACTATTTTTTCGGGATTTAGGGATAATTCACTGACCAGGTCTGCTTTCAAAACCGGATTGATTGCAACGATGTAGTCAAATCGCTTCAATATCCATTTCTCCCAGAAACCATGCGAATACGTTGCGGCTTCAAACGCAGTTAGAACTCGCTTTCCGAGAATGAAACGTCGCATGATCAGCATGGGAAGAGAAGAGATCAGACATTTTGAGTAGCAGATGATCCGCTCGTACCGCGATTGTTCTCTTTTTACAAGAAACAACCGGAAAAAATACCAACTAAAACGCAGGAGCTTTTCAAAACGCACAGTCATCGGAGTTGAATGATCTGTCAACTTGGTCGGGAGGTGGATGATCCGAAACATCGACTCCGGAGTAATTTCGTAAACTGAACGGATATTATCTTCTGGAATATTCTCCATTCTGAAATAATATGGCGCGACAAGTTCCACTTCCAATCCGGCTTTTGCAAAAGCCTTGCAGGAAGCTATAATATGGATGGGGTCAGATCGAGCCTTCAGAATATCCCGCGGGGATATATAGATAAGCTTGATTCTATCTAGTTCGTTAAATTTCATATGTTTACATTGGTTTGTCAGCACCTGCAGAAAGGGCGGGACGTATTTTCACAATCACGTAAGCATACGACAACACAGTTGCCATCGAGACAGCAATCGCCGCTCCACTTGAACTAAACAGCAGTGTCAGAACTGGCACTAAAAAGATTATCCCAGCAAAATTTATGATACTGCTATATAAAATCAAACGGCTCTTACCCATTGTCATGACCAGATGATAAATAAGGAAAAAACCCGATGTGAACAAAGCTCCCGGAAAAAAGAACCAGAGAAGTAGTCCGATCTGGGTGTAGCCCGCGCCAAATACAAAGGGAACAATCCAATCCGCTGTGCTGGCGGCCATCATGTAAAAAGCCGCGCAGCCCAATACTGAAAATATTGTTGTTTTCTTGAAGATACGGACCACTTGATGGATTTTCCCTTCCGCCCAACGGCGCGTCATCTCAGGATAGATCACGATCGGAACAGGGTCCGTCAGGTAGGCGAACAAATTTCCAATTTTTTTCGCCAATGAATACGATCCCACCATGCCAGCAGGTGCCAACTTCCCCAGCAGAAGGATATCCAGGTTGCGTGCAATATAGCGGAACGTGGCGGACAGGTTGATGTCAAATGAGAACAGAACGATTTTCTTCCATTCGATGCCGTGCGCGTGCCAATTCCGAATCATGTGCCAGGTTTGTCGAGGATCAATTCTGGGTTTAAGGACGACCAGACAGATGAGAGTTTTCGTCAAGCCACCCACCACTCCCGCGACCGCATAAGCCCAGACCAAGCTCTGTAACGAGTGGGTCGCATAAACAACCACAGTAGTGCCAAGAAAAAAAACTGCCCCATAAGCCAAGTCATAAACGGCGATAATCTTGAACCATCCACTCAATCTCAAGTATGCCGTCAGTGTGGGGTTTAGCATGGCGAAGAGATGTCCGATTGCTAAAATTGACATGGTACCGAACAAAATTGGTTGTCGATAGAAATCATTTGCGAGGAAATATCCGCCAATCACCACAACAAGGAACGCCAAAAGACCTTTACAGCCTTCAGCCGTCAGGAAAACAAACGTGGCAACCCTTACCGCGCCGTCGGAGCGCTCCCGTTCCAATTCAGGAATGAATTTGATAACAGATTCTGCGATTTTAAAATCGAAAATGCCGAACACCAAAGCGATGAAGGAAGAGGCGATGGAAAAAATACCGAACGCCGCCGCGCCCAGAAATTTAGCCACCACCAGCCCCTGAACCAGTATGCATGCTGATCGAAAGATACTGGACACACTGGTGATTGCCAGATTTTTCTTAAGCTCGCTGACTTTCAGGATCTGTTTATACAGCAGGAACGCCTTTTACCATTGATCGGTTGGGAACGTCACGAATTACGACAGCACCTGCTGCCACAATGGACTTTCTACCGATTCTCAGCCGTTGAATCACCACAGAACCCGCACCAATGAAGGCTTCATCTTCGACAATGACTCCTCCGCTTAAAACAGATCCAGAAGCAATATGAACATGATCACCAATCTGGCAATCATGTTCTATCACAACGGACGTGTTGACAATTGTATTCATTCCTATCGATGAACGGGTTCCAACAACAGCTCGAGCCATTATTTGAGATCCACGTTCCAATTTCACTTCTGAGGTAATACAAGCGGAAGGATGGCAGAGTATTGGAATCGAAAAACCGATGGCCTCCAAGCGATTGAAAAGATGCCGTCGAAGAGTATTGTCCTTCACACTGCCCACGCCGACAGCTCCGTATTGCACTCCCTTTGAAAAAATATTTACAAGTACGGAATCATCTCCAAGCACCGGAACACCAGATATTATCGTCCCAGCTTGCAGGCTTGTATCGGTCACACCAACAATGTCGTATTGACCGGCAGCACGAATCAGATCGATCAAGACCCGAGCATGGCCACCTCCTCCGACTATTATGATGTTATTCTCCATGAATGAGACTCTCTTTGAGGCAACTGACGATGTATTCGATTTGTTCCGGACGAAGGTTGACGCTGCATGGAATGTTCAGGCAATCGCGATAAGCTGTCTCGACATGTTCGATCTGGTATGAAAAGCTGGATCGATACATCGGCAGTGAGTGGATCGGTTTCCAGAGGGGACGTGTTTCGATTCCTTTGAGCTGTAAGCTGTTGCAGATGGAATGACGTTGATCATTAATTATCTTGATTGTATAGAACCAGAAATTGCTCTTTGCCCATGGTTGTTCCCACACCATTTCCACCGAATCGATCCCCTCGAATAAACGGCAATACATCCCTGCGTTGTTCCGTTTGATGGCGATGAACTCGTCCAAACGTTCCATCTGCGCCAAGCCAACTGCAGCCTGGATGTTGGTCAGGCGGTAATTGTACCCGATCATGTCATGGAAATACTCGATCGGATGAGTTCTCGCCTGGGTGCTCAGATGGCGGATCTTTAGAGCTAATTCCTCGTCGCAGGTAACCACCATGCCCCCTCCACCGGTGGTGATGATCTTATTACCGTTGAACGAGAAACACCCGATGCGGGCCAGGGAACCGGTTTTCACACCGCGGTATTCTGACCCCAAGCTCTCGGTGGCATCTTCGATCACATCGAAATTGAATTCTTTCGCGAGTTCCAATAGCGGAGCCATGTCGACCGGGTGGCCGAATACGTGAACCGGGATTGCAGCTCTGATTTTCCTCCCTGTTGAAACATTGAACGTATTGCCCGATTTCCCCCGACGGCATTCTTTTTGCAGAAATTCCTCAAATTTCTTTACGTCCAAGCACAGTGTCTCAGGATCACAATCCATAAACACAGGCATGGCCCCGCAATAGCGGACGCAATTCACGGGAGCGATAAACGTCAGTGCGGGAACAATCACCTCGTCGTCCGGGCCTACTTCCAGGGCGAGCAGACTCAGATGAATCGCCGCCGTACCATTCACTGTGGCGATTGCATGGTCTGTTCCGACGTAACTCTTGAGACAATCTTCGAATCGAGTAACGTAACTCCCCACAGATGAAACCCAACCTGAATCCAGACATTCTTTGACATAGGTCCATTCATTCCCTGATATCTCGGGTATGGAGAGAGGTATTCGGTCGTTAAGGAGTTGTCTCTCAGACATTGTACTTGGTCGCCTTGTACTTTTTGAGATTCTGCGGATCTGAAAACCATGCAGTGGTTCGTCGAATTCCCTCCTCCAGAGATACCTTGGGTTCCCATCCACACATCCTCTTGATGAGTGAGTTGTCGGATAACAAACGATCCACTTCGCTATTTGGGGGTCGCTGGCGGGATTGATCTTCCTTGATCTCTGCCGTCACAGCCAATTGTTTTATAATTAACTCGACGAGCGCAAGGACACTCGTTTCGGTTCCAGATCCGATGTTGACCACCTGTCCCAACGCCTCATCACATTCGGCAAGAGCAATAAAACCAGCGACTGTATCGTTGACATAGTTGAAATCCCGAGTAGGGTGAACCGAGCCTAAAATCAACTCACCGCCTCCACCAATGAGCTGAGTGATGATGGTGGGAATGATCGCCCGGGCGGATTGCCGCGGGCCATAGGTGTTAAAAGGCCTAGCGATGGTGACTGGAAGATCAAAAGCGCGATGATAGCTTTCCGCCAGACAATCCGCTGCGATCTTGGTTGCCGAATAGGGTGATTGAGGTTGTAAAGGATGCTGTTCATCAATTGGGACATATCGTGCCGTTCCGTAGACTTCAGATGTTGATGTCACAATCAGGCGGTCGATTCGTCCATTCTTGGCCGCTTCCAGAACATTTAATGTACCTTTGACATTGGTCTCCACATACGAAGATGGCGCTGTGTAGGAATAGGGGATTCCAATCAACGCGGCCAGGTGGAACACGACATCGATGTCTCGAAATGCCTGTTCTACGGTGCCTGCATCCCTGATATCGCCAGGAAAGACTTCAATCTCGCGTTGCGCATCTGCGGGCAGGTGATCCAGCCATCCCCATTCGCTTGTGGAATTGTACCGGACAAAGGCTCGAACATGTGTACCTTGTTGGAGAAGACATTCAACCAGATGGCTCCCAATGAAGCCTGCGGCTCCTGTGACCAGGGTTCTACTGTTTTTTAATTTCATGAGTGAAATGCCTGTTATAGAAATCAATAGCTTCGGAGTAATCATCCACCTGCCCAATGTCGATCCAATAGTCCTTAAGAATGAGCTTGTGTATCTTCACACCACTCTTCAGCAAGAGTTTGATCAATTGATCCATCCCAAAATAAGTATCCTCTGGAATAAAGCGGAAGATACCCGGTTTCAAGATGTAGATCCCGGCGAGAATCTCAAACCTCAAATCCGGTTTTTCTTCGATTCCAGTCACGTAGTGACCATCGGAAAGAACATTGCCAAATCGGAACGGGGTAAGAATGATTTTAGTGACGATGGACAGGAGGGATTCCTCTTCCTTTACGGCTTCAATGAAAATCGTCCGAAAATCTGCGTTAGTCAGGATGTCACCGTTAACCAGCAGAAATGGTTCAGTCAGTTTATTCTTCAGCAGAGTGAGGGGCCCGCAGGTACCAAGCGGTTTTGACTCCTCGCTATAGTATAGGTTGACCCCGTACTTTTGACCGTCTCCAAGGTAGGCTTTGAAGTAGTCTGATTTGTAGTTGGTCGCGAGATAGATTTGATTGAAACCGTGTTTTTTTAAGTGATCTATCTGTATTTCCAATAAAGCTTTATCTCCCAATGGCAACAATGGTTTAGGAATGATTTGGGTGAAAGGGCGGAGACGCTCTCCAAGCCCACCTGCCAGGATAACCGCTTTCATAATCACGTCCTTTCATTTAATAACTGAATGATATCTCTTTCCGATCTCTCATTCCATTGCGGATGATGTGTCAAGAAGAATATATTCAGGTTCAGTTCTCATAATTAAAAGATCACTTATGGTTATAAGGCACAATGATGTCTGCCAGTTCAGATTCAAAAGAAAAAAGACAATTGGGGAAATGTCTGGAGAATGTGTCCAGGAGCGATGCAATTTGGAATAGGACTTTCTCCTGTTCCAGTCTTCGCACCAGATAAATGAAACCTCTGTGCGCTTTATCTGAGTCCACCATCGGAATGCGAATCTGCCAACTTTTATCAGAATCATGTGATGAAAGAACCGCCCCCCAATTCCATTTTAATACGGTGTTTTTAGAGCTGAGAGTTGAGGGTTCCAGGTTAGCAGGTTCGCAGGTTTGCGGGTTCGCAGGTTCTTTATCAAGAGTTGATGGTTGATAGTTGATGGTTGATGGGACAGGGTTCGAAGGTTCGCAGGTTCGCAAGTTCGCAGGTTCTAAGAAAACACCAGATGGATCTTTGTGTTCTTTGTGGCTTTGTGGTGAAGCTGCCGCCGGAGATGGCCAGAGCTCCACGGTACAGGCGGAGAACCCGGTTTCGGCGAGGAACTCTTCCAGGCGGCGGAACAGGGCGGCGGCGTCAGGGGCGGTGTGGATGTCCTGAACGAAGCGGCGTAGGCGGACCTGGTTGGCGATGACCTGGCGCTGGAAGCGGGCGGCCTTGCGCACCATAGCCCACAGCTCGTCAAACTCCTCGTAGCCCAGGCGCCGCACCACCAGGACGGCCAGGAGGCCGATGCCGAGGGGGATCACCAGGGCCATCCGCTGCGGGCCGGCCAGCATCCCCAGCAGGGCCAGGCCGGCCAGCACCACCGTCAAGCTGTAGAGCAGGAGCACCGCCACCCGCTGGCGCAGGCCGAAGCGGAGCAGGCGGTGGTGGATGTGCTCGCCGTCCGACTCGAACAGCGGCTGCCCCCGCAGGAACCGGCGCGCTACCGCGAGCGTCGTGTCCAGGAGTGGGATGCCCAGCAGGGCGATGGGCACGGCGACAGAAAGGAGGGTGGACGCCTTCGTGGAACTCATAATGGCGAGCGCGCTCAAGACGAACCCGAGGAAGTAGCTCCCGCCGTCGCCGAGAAAGATCCGGGCCGGATGCCAGTTGAACGGCAGGAAGCCCGCCAGCGCTCCGGCCAGGGGGACCGCCAGCACGAGCACCTCGGTGGCGCCGGTCACCGCCGCCATGGCCAGGACCGAGAGCGACACGAACAGCGCGATCCCGGAGGCCAGGCCGTCCATGCCGTCGATGAAGTTGAACGCGTTGGTCACCGCCACCACCCAGAACACGGTCACCAGCAACGCGCCGGCCACGCCGAGGTGCACCAGGCCGAGCAGCGGGAGGTGGACCGCCTCGATCCGAAAGCCCAAGCCCACCAGCAGGCAGGCGGCCAGGATCTGCACAAGGAACTTCGTGCGGGCCCGGATGCCCCGCAGGTCGTCGGCCACGCCCAGGACCGCGACGATCAGGGCCGGACCCAGGATGCGCACCACTTTCGGCGCGATCTCGAGAAAGACGCGAGTGATGGCGTTGTCGTAGAGGAACATGGCCACCAGCGTCCCCAGGAACGCAGCCACGACGGCCACGCCACCCATGCGGGGGACGGGCTGCAGGTGCAGCTTGCGGTCGCCGGGCCGGTCCACCCAGCCGAATCGCCGGCACACGCGGATCATCACCGGCGTCAGCACCAGGCTGGCGGCCGCCGACAACAGGAACAGGACAATGTAGGTTTTCATCTGACCGGCCCCCTGCCCGGCCGGAGCGTCCCCGGCAGGCCGCGCAGCGGTTCCGCTTCGGATCCCGCGGCGCCAGGCCGGGGCGTGCGGACCGGCTGGTCGCCGTATCCCGACGACTGCCCCCGCAGCAGCCGGACGACGCAGAATCCCTTGTATCCCAGCCACGGGAGCGCGCGCCGCGCGCCGCCGATGAGACACAAGCGGAGGAACTCCTGGCGGAACCGGGCAACGGCCGGCTCCCGAAGGTGCCACTCCTCTGCCACCAGCCGGGACGCCAGGTTCCGGCCGCGGCCGCGAAGCAGCTCGGCCACGCCCTCGGTCGGCGTGTCCGGAAAGAATCGCCGCTGGAAGCGGCCGAGGAGTTCCAGGGCGCCGGACAAGCCGGTCTGCTCGACGGCGTCCTGCAGGCGGCCCCGGGCGTCCGCGAGCACCCGCGCCAGGCACTCCAGCGCCTCCAAACAGCCCCGCAGGTTGGGGGTGCCCACGTCCCGCGCCGCGTTCAGCACCGCGAACCACGCCAGGTCGGCGGGATGCAGTTGGAAATGTTCTACTCCGTCGATGTGGGCGCGTTCCGCCGCGTCCCACAACCACCGCGTTTTAGTCCAATCCTTCGACCAGGGCGGGAGAACGGCCCAGTGGACGTCCAGGTTGACGGGTGAATCGCCCGGCCGCATCCAGCAGGCCTCGCCGCTCCGCCGCATGCCCAGCCACGCATGGCAGGAAAAGCCCTGGCCGGCCAGCAACGCGGCAACCGCCGGTACGTCCTCCGGCCGCACCAGCACATCGAAGTCGCAGGAGTGGCGGCGGAAGGGGTCGACGTAGAGGTGCCGGGAGAGGACGAAGCCCTTCAGGGGGATCACCGGGAGGTCGGCGGCGGCGAAGGCGGCGAGGAGTTCGCACCAAGACGCGAAGCGCGCCTTCTGCTTATGGTGGAAGAGTTCGAGCCAGCCCGCGATGCGGGCGCGGGTCTCGAAGGGGGTGGACTCCCAGAGGGCCGGGCAGCGGGTCTCCCAGTGGTGGAGAGCCAGGGGGGCGACCTGGGTCTTGAGGACGTAGTTGAAGAAGGCGGCGGGGTCAAGGCCGGTCCAAGAGTCAGGCCAGGGCATCTCGCCCCGGAAGTGGACGGGGAGGAGAGAGCAGAGGAGCTTGAATTCTGGAGAGATCGGAGAAGACATCAGAGGAGACTCACCACAGAGAACGCAGAGGACACAGAGAATATTTTTTGTTTTTCAGACATCATTGATCAGTTTTCATTTGTCATTTATCATTTGTCATTTTTTGAGATTATATATTAATGATTATTGATTATATATTATTTGTTATTTATTAGCTTGGGGTGTGATGGTGTTCAACTTGCAGCTTGTAATAAGGTGATGTTCAGATTTTATTATTGAAACATTAAAAAGTCTTCTTTGTGTCCTTTGTGCCTTTGTGGTGAAAAATCCGTGTGTCTCTGTGGTTCATTTCGACGGGTCATGCTTTCACGACGTTGGGGAGCGGCGCCCGGTAGAGGCCGCGGGTGTCGATGACCAGCGGCGCGTGCTGGGCGACGAGGGAGTAATCCACGTTGCGGTGGTCGGTGACGATGAGGACGGCATCGCACGCGGTGAGCGTCTGTTCGTTCAGGGGCGTGCTTTGCATGGGCGGGAGCTTCGGCCAGGTGCGCATCCGCGGCGCCGCGGGGATGTGGGGATCATGGTACGAGACGTCGGCGCCGAGTTGCAGCAGCCGGTCGATGATCTCGAAGGCGGGGCTCTCGCGCGGGTCATCGATGTCCCGCTTGTAGGCGATGCCAAGCACCAAGACCTTCGCCCCCTTCACCGCGCGGCCGCGGTCGTTCAAGGCCGCCTGGAGCTTGCCCACCACGTAGTGGGGCATGCGCAGGTTCACGTCGCCGGCCAGCTCGATGAACTTCGGCGACTCGCCGTGCTCCCGTGCCTTCCAGGAAAGATAGAACGGGTCCAGCGGGATACAATTGTGGACGACAATGCCCCCCGTCGTGGTGAACGTATGCGCCCGCTCAACTTCCAGAGAATAGACCGGTTCGTTCATGGCGAGGGTTTCAATGGCGCGCAAAGACGCCAAGGACAATTCTGGGTTTTCATCCTCGCTCAAGACAGGCAGTTGCTGACCGGCTTGAAGATCGCGGGCTGAGACGATCTCAAAGCCTGCTGCATTCTTGACCAGCATGGGGTGACCGTCGGTCAAGAACAGGAGGCGGTTGTCGTCGGTGGTGAGGCAGACGCCCGATCCTTCGTAAAATCCGCGGTACAGGACCTCCACCGGCAGGTAGTCGACATCGCCGGACCGTGGGTCAAGCGCCAGTGCCTCGAGTCCTCGGGGATGCAGGTACATACCCTTGGGGGTGACGGCGACGGGCTGATCATTCTTCAACGCGTCGAAGAGATCCTCGAACCGCACCGGCCCGTTCAATCCCAGGCCCCGGACCCGAACCCACTCGCCGCCCCGCAGACAATGCCCCCCCCAGCCGGGGCCGGGGTTGAAGCGCATGAAGCCGAACGGCTTGGTCTCGGCGGCGTCGAGCACCTCCCAGACGTCGATGCCCATCCGGTCGTAGACCATCTTGAGCTCGTTCACCAGGGCGATGTTCACCGCCCGAAAAATGTTCTCGGTGAGCTTGGCCGACTCGGCAGCGCGCGCCGAGGACACCCGCACCGTGCGGGCGATCACCAGGTCGTAGAGCGCCTGGGCGAGATCCCCCGACGCCGCGTCGACGCCCCCGACGACTTTCGGCGTGGTGGTGGTGGTGTAGTCCTCGCGGCCCGGGTCCTCGCGCTCGGGGGAAAAAGCGAGGAAGTAGTCCTGCCCGCACTGGAGGCCCGACTCGTCCAGGATCCCCCGCACCAGCTCGTCGGTGGTGCCGGGGTAGGTGGTGCTCTCGAGCACCACGAGCTGGCCGGGACGAAGCGCGGCGCGCACCTGCCGGGCCGAGGCGGTGACGTAGGTCATGTCGGGTTCGCGCTGGGGGGTGAGGGGCGTGGGCACGCAGATGAGGATCGCGTCGGGTTCGCCCAGGCGCGCGAAGTCGGTGGTGGCGGCGAAGAGCCCGGAGCGGGCCATGGCGGCCACGCGGTCGGCGCCGAGGTGGCGGATGTAGCTTTCGCCGCGCGCCAGGCGCGCGGGCTTGTCGGCGTCGACGTCAAAACCCAGGACGCGGACGCCCCGCTCGACGAAGGCCATGGCCAGGGGGAGGCCGACGTAGCCGAGGCCGATGATGCCCACCGTAGCGGTCTTGGCGTCAATTTTGGTTTTCAGGTCTTGGAAAGTGGAGGGCATTTAGTTACCTCGGGGGCAGGTTGATGGTTGATGGTTGATAGTTGATAGAAAAGAATGCAGGCGGATTCACCACAAAGGCACAGAGGACACAGAGGAATTAACTGATCATTTTTCATATGGCATTGGTCATTTTTCATTGGGCATTTCGGACTAGCGGGGTTGGTGAATGGGTGAATGGGCGGGGAGACGGTTCACGATTCGGGTTCAGAACATAAACAGCCTTTGTGTTCTTTGTGCCTTTGTGGTGAGGATGCAGCTCCGCCGTCAAGAGCACGGCGGCTCAAGAAAAGGGGGTCGGTGGGTTGTGCCGTCGTCCGCATACACGGTCGTTCTAATTGTACTCCAGGCGGATGTGCGCCGGGGCACAAATCGAACAGATCATTTTAGTGGAAAGCGTTGGAAAGTCAAGGAATCCGAGGGTTGGGATGGGGAGATTTCACCACAGAGGGCACGGAGGGCACAGAGGAATTCATTAGACATTTTTCATCGGGCATTTGACATCGGGCATTTCCAACTATTGGTTATTGGTGATTGCTTATATTTTATTGGCTATTTGGAGAAGAGGCTGTTTTTGATGATGGGAAGTGGGAACTGGGACCTGGGTGCTGGGGACTGGGTGCTGGGGACTGGGTGCTGGGTGCTGGGAACTGGGGACTGGGGACTGGGTGCTGGGATTTCGGCATCAAGTCTCAGCATCCGGATCCCAACTCCCGAGTCCAAACTCTCAGGCCCCAAGTCCCAACTCTCAGCATCCAGGTCCCAAAGTCCAGGTCCCGGGTCCCAAAACCATTAAATGAAAAATGACCGATGCCCAATGACAGATGAATTCCTCTGTGTCCTCTGTGTCTCTCTGTGGTGAAAAAAAAACGCCGGCCCGTGGGGACGGACCGGCGGATGGGTTCGAGATCCGGTTATTGGCTTATTCTTCCCCAACCTGCAGTCTGGAGAAGCGGCGGACGTCGAGGGCGCCGGCGGCCGGATTGAGCGACTCGAGGTACGCCTTCACCGTGAGCTTGTCGTCGCGGATGTAGATCTGCTCCACGAGGCAGTTTTCCTTGAAGAACTTGTCCAGCTTCCCCTCGACGATCTTCTCGATCACCTGGGCGGGCTTGCCGCTCTCCTTCATCTGCTCGCGGAAGATGACCCGCTCGTGCTCCAGCACGTCGGCGGGGACGTCCTCGCGGCGGACCCAGCGCGGGTTGGCCGCGGCGACCTGCATGGCCACGTTGCGGCCGGCCTCGCGGGCGGCGTCACCGGCGGCGCCGGCGATTTCCACCAGCACGCCCAGCTTGTGGTTCGAGTGGATGTAGGTGGCGAAGAACCCGCCGGCCGGGGCCTGGTGGCGGACGAAGCGACGCACCACGATGTTCTCGCCGATCACGGCGATGGAGGCGGCGACGTAGTCCTTGACGGCCATGGCCTTGTCGTGGACGTAGGGCTGGTCCATGAGGCAGAGCGTGGCGTCGTGGGCGCCGGCGGGGGCGTCCTCGCAGCGGACGTAGGCGGGCGCGGCCTGGCCCACGTGGTAGGCCAGATTGGCGGCCAGCTCGCGGAACTTCTCGTTGCGGGCGACGAAGTCGGTCTCGCAGTTGATCTCCACGAGCGTGCCCAGGGTCTGCCCGTCATCGGTCCAGGCGGCGACGACACCCTCGTTGGTGCTCCGGTGGGCCTTCTTGGCCGCGGCGGCCAGGCCCTTGGTGCGGAGGTAGTCGACGGCCTTGTCCATATCGCCGCCGCATTCCACGAGGGCCTTCTTGCAGTCCATCATGCCGGCGGCGGTTTTCTCGCGAAGCTCCTTCACCATCGCTGCAGTGATTTCCATATCGTATCTCCTAAACTCAGAATTCTGTTTCTCGCCAAGGCGCAAAGGCGCCAAGCAGACATTTTTTGTGTTTCAGCGCCGGGACATTCGGGCGGTCGATCCATTCTCTGCCCGTCGTTGCGTCTTTGCGCCTCAAACCGAAACAACATGCCCGATTCATTTAAAGAGCGTGTGAATCCATCGCCAAGACGCCAAGACGCAAAGAATACTTTTTGTTTTTTGAGTTCCGTTCGGGTCGGGCGGACGAGGACGTTCCGGATCAACCGGGTTTGTTCTCCAACGCCGAGACGCGACGGCCCGAGACAAAAACCCAAAATCCGCTTGGCGTCTTGGCGGCTTCGTGAGCCACTTCCCGGTTCGGCTCTTCCGGATCCACTTTCAACGCCGAGACGCGACGGCCCGAGACAAAAACCCAAAATCCGCTTGGCGTCTTGGCGGCTTCGTGAGCCACTTCCCGGTTCGGCTCTTCCGGATCCACTTTCAACGCCAAGACTCAACAGGCTAAGACAAAAACAATAAATCTGCTTTGCGTCTTTGCGCCTTGGTGAGCCTGAACCGGCGTCTTCGTGAGCCGATTTACTCGGGCAGTCCCATGACCAGACGGTGGAGGCCGTCGCGGAGCAGCGCCTCGTTGAAATTGATCAGCAGCCCCAGGTGCAGCCCCGTGAGCTTCAGGTAGGTGAGCACCTGCTTGAAGTGGACGGGGAGGAGCGTCTCCACCGACTTGATCTCCACCACCACGCGGTCAGCCACCACCAGGTCCAGGCGGTGGCCCACGTCGAAGGTGCGGCCGTCGTACACCACGGGCACGGGCATCTGGCGCCGGACGTCCAAGCCGCGGCGGCCCAGCTCGTAGGCCAGGACCGCCTCGTAGACGCGTTCCAACAGGCCCGGCCCCAGGGCGCGGTGCACCTGCAGGGCGGCGTCCACCACCTCGCGGGCCACATCGTTTGTGGTCATCACCCGGGCTTCGGTCATGTTTCGCCTCCGTTCGATGGGATATACCCTATCCAACGGATCGGCCCGGCGGGTGTCCGACGTTTTCCACCGGTTTTTTCATCCCGGCCCGAAAATTATTCAAATCGATATCAAAGAACTCTCGTAACCGGGCGCCTTAAATACGCTCACAACGACGCGAAGGCGCAAAGAACACTTTTTTTGTTTTGAATCCCGTTCGGTTCGGATGGACGATATCGCTTCGGTTCGTCCGGATTCACCCTTCTACGCCCAGGCGCAACGCTTTGAGACAAAAACCCAAAATCCGCTTTGCGCCTTGGCGCCTTCGTGGGCCAATTCCCGTTTCGACTCGTCCGGATCCGCTTCTAACGCCAAGACGCACCGGCTTGAGATAAAAACCCAAAATCCGCTTTGCGCCTTGGCGCCTTCGTGGGCCAATTCCCGTTTCGACTCGTCCGGATCCGCTTCCTACGCCAAGACGCAGCGGACCGAGACAAAAACAATAAATCCGCTTTGCGTCTTGGCGTCTTGGCGTGCCGAAACCGGCGTCTGCGCGCGCCGGTCTACTCGGCGGGGGGCTCGGCCGGCTCGGCCGGCGGAGCCGGCGGGGCCGTCGCGGCGGGCTCGGCCGGCGGGGCCGGCGGGGCCACGGGCGCCGCATCGCCCGGAACGGCCGGCGGCGGCATCTCGCCGATGATCTCGCGCGGCACGTGCTTGCGCGGCGGCCGGGGGGCGCGCGGCGTCCGGTCGGAGGGACGGCGGGTGTCGGGGCGGCGGTCGCCGACGGGACGCCGGTCACCGGCGGGCCGTTGGGCGGGCGCGGCCGCGGCGGGGATCTCCTCGAGCACGCCCTCGGGCGTCTCGGGCTTCTCGCCGGTGGCCTCTTCCTTGGCCGCCTGTTCCAGCTCGCTCTTCCGCATGGTCACGCCTTCGATCACCGCGTCGGAGAGCTTCGAGACGATGAGCCGCACCGAGCGCAGCGCGTCGTCGTTGCCCGGGATCACGTAGTCGATGGGCTCGGGGTTGCAGTTGGTGTCCACCAGGGCGACGATGGGCACGCCCTTCTTCCTGGACTCCAGCACCGCGATCTGCTCCTTGCTCGGGTCGACGATGATCACCAGCTCCGGGATGTTGTCGAGATGACGGATGCCGGACAGGTTCTTTTCGAGCTTCTTGCGGATCCGCTCCAGGCGGGCGACGGCCTTCTTGGAGATCTCGTCGGCGTAGTTGGCTTCCTTCTTCTCCTCGAGGGCCTTGTACTTTTCCAGCGACCGGCTGACGGTGGCCCAGTTGGTGAGCAGGCCGCCCAGCCAGCGGTTGTTGATGTAGTACATGCCGCAGCGCTCGGCCTCTTCCTTGACCGCGTCCTGGGCCTGCCGCTTGGTGCCCACGAACAGGATCCGCTTCCCCTGGCGGGCGCTCTCGGCGACGAAGTCCGTCGCCTCCTTGAACAGTTGCAGGGTTCTCTGCAGGTCGATGATGTGGATGCCGTTGCGGTCCCCGAAGATGTAAGGCTTCATCTTGGGATTCCAGCGGCGGGTCTGGTGCCCGAAGTGGACGCCCGCTTCGAGCAGTGCTTTCATGGTTACAGCGACCAACGGTGCCTCCTGGTCTATCCGGGCCCGACGCCCGGGTGATTTGCGTATCCAAACTCAGGCGCGGCGCCTGATTCGTTCCACTGCCGGCTCACCGGATCTTCGGCTCGCCGTTTCATGTCCTCGTCAGGCGGGACGCCTGAGTCACATCAGGCGGGACGCCTGAACCACATCAGGCCGGAGGCCTGAGCCACATCAGGCAAGATGCCTGAGCTACAGCAGGCCGGAGGCCTGAGCTACAGGCAAGATGCCTGAGCCACGCTAGCGCTTCGAGAACTGGTAGCGGCGGCGGGCGCCGGGCTGCCCGTACTTCTTCCGTTCCTTCTTGCGCGGGTCGCGCGTCAGGTACTTGGCCTGCTTCAGGCGCAGGCGGAGTTCCAGGTTGAACTCCACCAGCGCGCGGGCGATGCCGTGGCGGACGGCCACCGCCTGGCCCATCAGGCCGCCGCCGACGACGGTGGCCTGGATGTCGAACTTGTCCATGTTCTCGGTCAGCAGGAGCGGCTGCCGGATGAGCGTCCGCTGCGAGCTGGTCTTGAAGTATTCTTCGTAGTTGTGGCGGTTGACGAAGATCTTGCCGGAGCCGGGGCGCAGGAACACGCGGGCCACCGAGGTCTTCCGCCGGCCGGTTCCGTAGTATTGCACGCTGCTCAAGGTCCTCTCTCCTTACTGTTGAATTTTCAGCTCGACGGGCTGCTGGGCCTGGTGCCGGTGGTTGGCGCCCTTGTACACCTTGAGCTTCTTGATCATGGCGCGGCCCAGCTTCGTCTTGGGCATCATGCCCCACACCGCCTCCTTGATCACCGCTTCGGGGCGCTGGCTGAAGACCTTCTTCATCTGGGTCTCCTTCAGCCCGCCGGGGTAGCCGGTGTGGCGGCGGTACATTTTCTGCTCCTGCTTCCGGCCGGTGATGGTCACGTCGCCGGCGTTGACGATGATGACGAAATCGCCGGTGTCCAGGAAGGGGACGTAGCCCGGCTTGTGCTTGCCGGTCAGGACGTGGGCGACCTGGGTGGCCAGCCGGCCCAGGACCTGCCCCTTGGCGTCCACGACGTACCACTGGCGCTGGATGTCGTCTTTCTTGGGGACGTAGGTTTTCATTTTATACTCCGCAAGTAACTGTTCCTTATTCAGGACGCGGGTCACGCGCCGCGACGGCGGTTCTCAGGCGGGACGCCTGAACTACCCGGTCGCCGGTTCGGTTCGTCTCAGGCAAGATGCCTGAGCCACGTCAGGCGAGACGCCTGAACTACCTCAGGCGGGACGCCCGAACTACGTCAGGCGGGAGACCTGAGCCACCCGAACGGAAGATTCGAGAACAAACGGTACGATTCAGGAAAAGCCGTCAGTCCCGATTCCCTGGATTTGGGCCGGCGGACCGGCAGCGGGTCCGCCGTGGTTTCGCGCGCGGGTCGCGCGCCTCAAAGAGCCCGAAAGGATCTGCGTCGAACGGCAATCCAGGTAACCCATTCAACGGGAGCGAGATTTTACCGGCGGGGGGAGGCGATGTCAAGGGAAATCTCGGACGGAAGCATCCGCCCTAAAGACTCACCACAGAGGACACTGAGGACACAGCGCAGATCCAATTGTTGTTCGAACACAATCAGAGTCTTCTCCGCGTCCTCTGCGCCTCTGCGGTGAATCCTCCGAGGCGCGGAGGAAGAGATGGCGCGCCAAGACGCGAAGACGCCAAGAAGGCATTTATTGTCAATGGAAGGGCGAGGGAAGAAGCGGCGAGTGTATTGGTTGTTGATGATTGCTGATATTATGTTGGCTATTTGGAGTGCGAGGAGGGTGAATCGGGGAATCGGGAGACGGGAGACGAGAGCCGAACCCCGAACCGCGAGACCCGGATCCTGCTGTCCGATGTCCGATTTGTGACAGAGCCTGGCACCATCTTCGATCCATTTGTCATTGGTCATATTTCATTTGTCATTTGTCATTGAAGAGGGAGCATCGGGGAATCGGGAGACGGGAGACGTAAGACGGGAGACGTAAGACGGGAGACGGGAGACGGTTTTCGATTAGGGTTCAGAACATTAAAAAAACTCTGTGTCCTCTGCGTACTCCGTGGTGAAGGCCGGCTGACCGATGTCCGATTTCCGATGTCCGAAGTCCGCATGGCGGGAACGAGCCTCCAGCCTCGAGTCTCGAGCCTCGATTACGATCACGATTACGAATCACGAGCACGCGAACGGTTCACTCCTATCTCCTATCTCCTATCTCCCAACTCCTCACTTCTTCTCGTCGTCGTCGTCGTCGGCCGCTTCGTCGGCCGATTCCATCTTGCGCTCGGCGATTTTCCGCGCCTGGATCTCTTCTGTGCCGGCGCCCGAGATGTTCGAGGCCGCTGTCTGGATGGCGTCCTTGGCGAACTCGAGCAGGGCCACGCCACCGGTGCCGGCCGTCGAGGCGCCCTGGCCGCCGCCCACGATGGTGTCCCGGCGCTGCATTTCACCGGGGGGCACTTCGCCGCCGTCCACGATGGTGTCCCAGCGCTGCGTTTCACCGGGAGGCACATCGCCGCCGCCCACGATGGTGTCCCAGCGCTGCATCTCACCGGGGGACACATCGCCGGGCCCCTCCGGCTGGGGTTCGTCGATGGTCACGTTGGCCGTATCGCCGGAGGCGACCTCGTTCGCCGCATCGATCACCTGGTCCAGCAGGTCCATGTTCTGCTGGTCCACATCGTTCAGCGCTCGGATCACTTTTCCTTGAAAATCGGTTGCCATGGCATCCCTCCTGCAGGATGGCCGTCGCCACGGGCCGTTCGTTTGATTCAATAGTATCACAAGCGGCATGGGGAAGATCCCGGTTCGCCAACAGGTGATGGTTGATGGTTCGCAGGGTTAGTGAATCGGTGAATCGGTGAGTCGATGAATCGGTGAGTCGGTGAATGGGTGAATCGGTGAGTCGGTGAATCGGGAGACGGCAGACGGCAGACGAGAGCCGAACCGCGAGCCCCGAACCGCTTGTGCCGATGTCTGATGTCCGAAGTCCGCATTACGGGAACGAGCCTCTAGCCTCGAGTCTCGAGCCTCGATAACGATCACGATTACGATATCCCCCTCACTCCTCACTCCCCTCCAGCTTGTGGTACACGTCCCGGCGCGGGCCCACCCGGACCACCAGGATCCAGACCTCGGTGTCGCTGAACGTGTAGAGCACGCGCCAGGCGCCCACGCGGAAACTCCACAGCGTCCCCTGCCGTCCCCGCAGCGGCTTGCCGGCGCGTCGCGGATCGGGCACCAGCTTCGCGCGGATCGCCGCCATGACCCGGCGGGCGGCCGCCTGGCCGATCCGCCGGAAATCCTTTTGCACGCTCTTCTTGAAGCGGAGCGCGTACATCAGATGTCCCAGCCCAGCTCATCCAGGAACTCGCGCTCGGTCTGGACCGGATCGGCGGGATCGCCCAGCCGTTCCACCGCGATCTGGTAGTCCGCCCAGGTGTCCAGATAGATCTCCAGCGCCTCCCGGACGATCTCGCCGCGGTTCCGCTTGCGCTCCCGGGCGATCGCCTCCACCCCGGCGACGACGCCTTCGGGCAACCGCGTGGAAATCACCTTGTTCTTGTCGGCCATGGTGCTCACCTCCGGTTTAAGTATACAATGTTTACATTGAACACACAAGGTCGTCAGGCGGCGGACACGGAGGGGAAAGGGCGCGCCAAGACGCGGAGGCGCCAAGAGGGCATTTATTGTCAATGGAAGGGCGAGGGAAGAAGGAGCGAGTTTATTGGTTACTGGTGATTGCTTATATTTTAATGGCTATTTGGAGTGCGAGGAGGGTGAATCGGGGAATCGGGAGACGGGAGAGGAGAGACGGGAGACGGGAGACGACTTACGATCAGGGATCAGAACATAAAAAGCCTCCGCGTCCTCTGCGCCTCTGCGGTGATGTCCGATACGGTTGAAGGTTGAGGTTGGGAACGAGCCCCGAACCGCTTGTGCCGATGTCCGATTTCCGATGTCCGAAGTCCGCATTACGGGAACGAGCCGCGAGTTTCGATTATTCACCGCGGAGGCGCAGAGGGCGCGGAGGAAGAGATGGCGCGCCAAGACGCGAAGGCGCCAAGAAGGCATTTATTGTCAATGGAAGGGCGAGGGAAGAAGGAGCGAGTTTATTGGTTACTGGTGATTGCTTATATTTTAATGGCTATTTGGAGTGCGAGGAGGGCGAATCGGGGAATCGGGAGACGGGAGAGGAGAGACGGGAGACGGTTTTCGATTAGGGTTCAGAACATTAAAAAAACTCTGTGTCCTCTGTGCCTCTCTGTGGTGAAGTCTGGGACGGTTGATGGTTGAGAGGGGAATCGGTGGGTCGGTGAATCGGTGAGTCGGTGAATCGGGGAATCGGTGAATCGGGGAATCGGTGAATCGGGGAGACGGGAGACGGAGGAGCCGAACCCCGAACCGCGAGACCCGAACCGCTTGTGCCGATGTCCGATTTCCGATGTCCGAAGTCCGCATGGCGGGAACGAGCCTTGAGTCTCTGTGGTGAAGTCTGGGACGGTTGATGGTTGAGAGGGGAATCGGTGGGTCGGTGAATCGGTGAGTCGGTGAATCGGGGAATCGGGGAATCGGTGAATCGGGGAGACGGGAGACGGAGGAGCCGAACCCCGAACCGCGAGCCCCGAACCGCTTGTGCCGATGTCCGATGTCCGATGTCCGATGTCCGAGACGGTTGATGGTTGGTTGATGGTTGATTGTTGATCGTTGATCACTGGGAACGAGCCTTGAGTCTCGAGCCCCGATCATTCACCGCGGAGGCGCAGAGGGCGCGGAGGAAGAGATGGCGCGCCAAGACGCGAAGGCGCCAAGCGCTTCTTTTTGTCAATGGAAAGCCGAGGGACGGAGTGGCGACTGACGATCCATCAACCATCAACAATCAACGATCAACCCGCAAACCTGGAACCTGTGAACATCCCCACTGTTCACTGTTCACTGTTCACCGTCTTCCGTTCACCCCTATCTCCTCCCTCCTTACTCTCTTCGTGCCCTTTGTGACTTTGTGGTGAGGATTCGGACGCTTCGCCCCCCTCGAGCTGGGTGCGGCGCTTCGCCGCCCAGCCGTCGATGTTGCGCTGGCGGGCGCGGCCCACGGCCAGGGCGTCGGGCGGGACGTCGTTCGTGACGGCGGAACCGGCGGCGGTGTAGGCGCCGGCGCCGATGGTGAGCGGCGCCACCAGGATCGAGTCGGAGCCGATGAAGGCGCCGTCGCCGATGACGGTGGGGTGCTTGCGCACGCCGTCGTAGTTGCAGGTGATGGTGCCGGCGCCCACGTTGACGCCGGCGCCGATGGCGGCGTCGCCGAGGTAGGCCAGGTGGGCCGCCTTGGTGCCGGCGCCGGTGGTGCTCTTCTTGATCTCGACGAAGTTGCCCACCCGGTTGTCGGGGCCGACCCGGGCGCCGCCGCGGATGTGGGCGTACGGCCCCACGGTGGTGCCGTCGGCCACCTCGGCGTCGCGGATCACCGAGTGCTCAACCCTGACGCCGGCGCCGAGGCGGGCGTTCTCCAGGTGGCTGCCGGGGCCGATCTCGCACCGCGGGCCGGCGCTGGTGGCGCCGGAGAGGGTGACGTCCCACCACAGGGTGGTGTCGGGCTCTAGGCGGACGTGGGGGCCGATCCAGATCCGCTCGGGGCGGTGGACCGTGACGCCGGCCAGCATCCAGTGGCGGACGATCCGCCGCTGGAGCACCGCCTCGGCCTCGGCCAGGTCGCCGCGGTGGTTGATCCCCATCGCCTCGGCCGGGTCGGCGGCGGGCAGGCCGTCCACCCGGAGGCCGTCGCCGTGGAGGAGCGCCACGAGGTCGGTGAGGTAGTACTCGCCCTGGGCGTTGTCGGGCCGGAGGCGCGCCAGGCGCGGGCGCAGGGCGTCGAGGGCGAACACGTAGATGCCGGTGTTGATCTCGCGCACCCGCAGTTCTTCGGTCGAGGCGTCCCGGGCTTCGCGGATGGCCGTGACGCGGCCGTCGGCGCCGCGCAGCACCCGGCCGTAGGCGGCCGGCTCGGCGGGCGTGGCCGTGAGCACCGTGACGGCGGGGCGCGCGGCGCGGTGGGCGTCGGCCAGCCGCCTCAGGGTGGCGGCGTCCAGCAGCGGCACGTCGCCCATGAGGACGAGCAGGTCGCCGGCGCGGCCATCGAGGGCGGGCAGCGCCTGGGCCACGGCGTGGCCGGAACCCAGTTGCGGTGCCTGCGTCACCCAGCCGCAGCGGCCGCCGAAGGCGGCACGGACGGCGTCAGCGCCGTCGCCGACGACGGTGGTGACGGAGGCGGGCCGCAGCGACTCGGCGGCAACGAGGACCCATTCCAGCATGGGAAGTTCGCAGACGGTGTGGAGCACCTTGGGGCGGGCGGAGCGCATCCGCGTCCCCTTGCCGGCGGCGAGAATCAGCACGTGCAGGGCGTCGTCCATGGAACCTCCAGCGGCGCCGATTTGCCGGCCAGGGACCACTCAGGCAAGATGCCTGAGCCACGTCAGGCGGGACGCCTGAACTACGTCAGGCAGGATGCCGGAGCTACGTCAGGCGAGACGCCTGAACTACGGTCAGCCGATGAGGCGGCGGAACTCGTCCAGGTGGTGGAGCGGTTCCAGATCCATGTCGCTCCGTGCCTGAAACCGGATGGCGGGATCGAGGTTCAGCGCCTCGGCCAGCGCCACTATCGCCTTGTCGATGTTCCGCTCCAGCGTGAACCGCACCGCCTCCAGGTAGGCCACCTGGGCGGACTTCGGATCCTGCTTGCGGGCCTTCTTGAGCAGTTCGGCCGCGGCGGCGGTCTCGCCCAGGTTCAGTTGGCAGGCGATCCGGTCCAGCAGGTCGCCGAACTCGGTGGACGCTTTCGGCGGCGGCGCCGTATGGCGGTGGCAGGCCCGGAGGTACACCCCGGCCCGCTGGCTGAGCCCGGGCGGCAGGTCGCTGCGGCCTTGCAGCGCCTTGAACACGGGCACGGCCTCCTGGTACTTGCCCTTGTGAATCAGCTTGAGACCCTTCTCGAGCTGAACGATCCCCTCGTGCACTTCCTGTTTTCCAGCCATGCATCCTCCTCGCAGACAAACGCGGATTATCCCCCAGGGGGACGAAAAAGTCAAGGCGGCAGACAGAATCACCGTCGTTTGCAGGTTCACAGGTTCCAGGTTCCAGGTTCCGGGTTCCGGCCTCGTGCTCGTGATTCGTAATCGTGATCGTAATCGAGGCTAGAGGCTCGAGGCTAGAGGCTCGTTCCCGCCATGCGGACTTCGGACATCGGAAATCGGACATCGGTCAGCCGGCCTTCACCACGGAGTACGCAGAGAACACAGAGTTTTTTTTAATGTTCTGAACCCGGATCGAAAACCGTCTCCCGTCTCCCGTCTCCCGACTCACCCATTCACCCCTCACTGTTCACTGTTCCCTGTGATAAACTGGCGCATCGAAGTCCCCCCCCAGGAGGCCCCATGAGCGAGACCCCGAAGCAGCAAGCCGGATTTCGCTGGCTGGTGCTTGTGGTCATGAGCCTGATCTGCTTCGCCCAGTACTTCATCTACGACTCCATCACCCCGCTGGGGACCATGATCAAGGAGCAGCTCCACTTCACCGGCTCGGAGTACGGGCTGCTGTTCTCGTACTACGCGGTGGCCAACGTCTTCTTCTTCATGCTCATCCTGGCCGGCGTCCTGGTGGATAAGCTGGGTCTGAAGATTTCGGGGATCCTCTACGGCTTCCTCTGCTTCCTCGGCGCGCTCCTCACCGCGGTCGGCGCGTGGGAGGGGCTGCCCGACCTGCTGGGGCCCCTCTACCCCTGGCTCCAGACGGCGTTCCTGCCGGACTGGAGCCCGGAGCTGAAAGTGATGCTCCTGGGCCGCACCATCTACGGCGTGGGCGCCGAGGCGATCCTGGTGGTGAATAACAAGGTGCTGGCGCGCTGGTTCAAGGGGAAGGAGCTGGCGTTCGCCTACGGGATGAACCTCACCATCATGCGCCTGGGCACCTTCCTGGCGCTCAACGTCCAGGCGCCGGCGGCCGAGGCGTGGGGCCTGCAGGGCGCGCTGTGGTTCGCCGCGGTGGTCATGCTGGCGGGCTTTTTCAGCTTCTTCGTCTACCTGGCCCTGGAGCGCATCGGCCGGCCGCCGCAACCGGCCGGCGGCCCCGCCCCGGAGGAGGTCTTCCGCCTGCGCGAGGCGTTCCGCTTCAGCCCGTCATTCTGGTTCATCTCGCTGCTCTGCGTGACCTTCTACTCGGCGGTCTTCCCGTTCCAGTCGTTCGCCCCCGACATCCTGGTCCAGAAATTCAGCTACGCCACGACAGCAGCCGGCACCACCACGTCGGTGCTCATCTTCGGCACCATGATCTGCACCCCCATCCTGGGCTGGTTCGTGGACCGGCGGGGCAAGCGGGCTTCGTTGATGGTGATCGGCGCCCTCCTGCTGGTGCCCTGCTTCCTGGTGTTGGCCTTCACCCAATTTCTACCGGTGGTGCCCATCTTCTTCGTGGGCGTGGCGCTGAGCCTCGTGCCCGCCGCGCTCTGGGCGGCCATCCCCATGATGGTGCCCGAGTCACGGCTGGGGACGGCGTTCGGCGTGATCGGTTACATCCAGAACGTCGGGCTCATGCTCTTCCCCTGGATCGCCGGTATGATCGCCGACGCCCACACCGTCACCGGCGCCGACGGCAAGCCCGTGGTGGACTACACCTTCACCATACTCCTGTTCGCGGCGCTGGGCGTGCTGGGCTTCGCCTTCGCCCTGCTGCTGAAGTGGGCCGACCAGCGGCGCACCGACGGCCCGTCCATCGAAGCCGTGATGCTGAAGTGAGCAGCATCCGTCGCCGATTGAAAACAATATTCACCACAGAGGGCGCAGAGGACGCAGAAGGCATCTGTGTTGGAGACGTCAACCCACGTCTTCCATTTCCCGGGGGTGTTCTAGGCTGATCAGGGAGATGGCGTCGTGTTGATGAGGCGCCGGATGCCATCCTTGAGGCGGACCTCGTGGAAGTTGATCAGGAGAGCCACCGGCAGTCCGCTCAATTTTAAATAGGACAGCAGTTGGGCTTCATGGATCGGGAGCAACTGGTTGACAGCTTTCAATTCCAGAATCACCTGCTGTTCCACTACGATATCCAAACGGTATCCGACCTCCAGCCGAATCTGGTCATAGGTGACGGGCAGAGCGACCTGAACATCCGCTTTCAACCTCATCTGATGCAGTTCGTAAGCCAGACACGCCTGGTAGGCGCTCTCGAGCAAGCCCGGCCCCAGGGCGGAATGCACCCGAAATGCGGCGGTCAACACTTTACCGGTGATAATGTTGAGAGCATCCATCCGCTTCACTTCGTGTCTCCCCTACTTGGACGATTCTGATGCATCAGCATCTAATTGATCAAACGAACGCAGGGCCGCTCCGTCCGATAATAATTTGTAATTTTGTGAAAAAAATGAAATTGCTTGGATTCCAGCAATCCGTGACTCGGCTAAATAATTAAAAAGCCAGAATCCCCTTCTGTGTCCTCTGCGTTCTCTGTGGTGAACAGTTCCCCCTATGCTACACTTTGGGCATGCGCACGCTCCGCATGGAGAAGGATTACCACACCCGCATCCGCCGCGGCCACCGCTGGGCCTGGCGCGGCGACTTCGACCCGGCGGCGCTCGCCGGCGTCACGCCCGGCGAGGCGGTGCGCCTCGAGTCGGGCGCGGGCGAATTCCTCGGCGTGGGCTATGCCAATCCGCTGTCCCACATCGCCGTGCGGGTGATGGACTTCGAGGACCGCGAGCCCGACGCGGCGCTGGTGCGGCGGCGGCTGGCGGCGGCGCTGGCGTGGCGGGAGCGGGTGCGGGCCGACGCGGCGGTGGCGCGCCTCGTGTACGGCGAGAGCGACGGCCTGCCCGGCCTCGTGGCGGACCGCTACGGCCCCGTCCTGGTGATCTCCCAGAGCGTGGCCGGGATGGAGCGGTGGACGGACCTCGTGGCCGAAGAGCTGTCGGGCCGCCTCGGGGTGGAGACGGTGATCCTGCGCAACACCAACCTGCTCCGCCGCCTCGAGGGACTTGCCGTGGAGACGCGGCTGCTCGCCGGCCGCTGGGACGGGCCCGTCACCGTGGATCACGACGGCGTCCGGATGGTGGTGGACTGTTGGGCGGGACGGAAGACCGGCCTCTTCCTGGACCACCGCGAGAACCGGCGGCTGCTGGCCGGCCTGGTCCGGGAGGGCGAGAGCGTCCTGGACCTGTTCAGCTACTCCGGGCTCTGGGCCCACACCCTGCTCGGCGCCGGCGCCGGCCGCGCCGTGTGCGTCGACGGCGACGCGGCGGCGCTGGAGCTGGCGCGGGCCTCGGCGGCTGCCAACGGCTGGGCGAACCGGCTGGAGACGATGACGCAGAACGTCGAAGCCTACCTCGCCACCGAGACGCGCCGGTTCGATGTCGTCGTCCTGGACCCGCCGGCGTTTGCCAAGAAGAAGCGCTTCCTCGACGACGCCCTGGCGATCTACCGCCGCCACAACGCGCTGGCCCTGGCGCGGGTGGCGCCCGGCGGGGTGCTGGCCGCGGCGTCGTGCTCGTCGTTCACCACCCGGGAGATGCTGCTCCGGGAGGCGATCGCCGCCGCGGCCGAGGCGGGCCGCGACGTACAGCTCGTGGCCGAGGGGTGCCAGGCGCTGGACCACCCGGTGCTGCCGGCGATGCCGGAGACGCACTATCTCAAATGCATGTTTTTCAGGGTTGTCAGGTAGGTGGATCGGTGAAACGAGGCTCGAGACTTGAGGCTCGAGGCTCGTTCCCATTCGTGGAGGGTTGATAGTTGATGGTTGTTAGTTGATGGTTGATGGTTGATGGTTGATCGTGGATGGTTGATTCGTCTGCGGTCAATCATTTACCATCCGACGTCTCCCGTCTCCCACGTCTCCCGTCTGCCGTCTCCCCTCTCTCGTCTCCCGTCTCCCGATTCACCCATTCGCCGATTCACCCTTCCCCTGCCATGCCGCCGACGACGGCGGTTACACCTTCAACTGTTCCCGCAAGATCCAGTTCAGCAGGAACAGCCCGCCCAGCACCGCCAGCGGGCCGGAGATGGTGGCATAGGCAGCCCAGTGGAAGCGTCCCCAGGCCAGAACCAGGTACAGCACCGCCAGTCCGAAGAACACCACCGCGCCCACCCACGCCCAACGCCAGGCGGCCACCAGCGTGATCACCACCAGCAACGTCGGGATAAGGTGCATCCCCAGGGCGATGAGGGTCTCGGGGAAGCGGAAGCCGCCTTCGAACACGTCCAGGGCGAAGAGACTGATGAAGGCGGCGAACAGGATGCCCAGCGCCCGCGGGGTCCAGTAGAGCATCAGCCGGGTTGTGTTGGTCATGGTTCCTCCTGATCGTTCGTTGTCACCGGTTCCGTGCGGGCCGTCCCATCGCCCCGTCGGGCCGTCCGCCTCGGTGCCCGTCGTTCGCCGCAAGTATTCCAATTCCGGTGCCAGACGGTCTCCGCCGCGCCTTGCCGCCCGGAAACCGCCGCCGGATCGGGCGCGCCGCCGGCGGGCGGCCATCGGCCGCCTGCCGGGACGGGTGCATTTGGGTACATTTATTGCTGCATGATACTACAATTCTTGACGATCTCGGATATCGGACATTGGAAATCGGACATCGGATATCGCCCGTAGGACAGGGGCGGCATCGCGCACGAGCGCCGGCACACCGGGAGCCGACGACCGGCTCAAGCGGCCGTTCACCCCGGCCTGAGCCGGCGGCTGGCGCCGGACAGGGCCTGGCTGGAGCAGCAACGGCCATGACTCGACGCCGTCGGTCACCGGGGCCCGCTCCATTGTCCCGCCCGGGCCGCCGACGGCCATCTGTCTGATCAGAATTTCCAGCCGGTGATATAATGGAAACGTTTTTCAATATCTCCAGGCCAGACACCACACTGCGTCCTCCGGGTCCTCTGTGGTCAACGATTTTTATGGAAAGGAACAAGCATGCCTAATTACCCCTGGTATGACGTGCGGGAGATCCGGGACCTGCGGGACATGCTGGCCCAGAGCGCCCGCCTGTACGGCCCCCGCGACGCCTTCCGGGTCAAGGACGGCGACACGTGGACCGGCATCACCTACGCCGAGTTCACCCGCCGGGTGGCGGCGCTGGAAGCGGCGCTGGCCCTCCACGGACACGGCCCGGGCAAGACCATGGGCATCTACTCCGAGGGCCGCTGGGAGTGGGCGCTGGCGTACCTGGCCGGGGCCGGCCGCGGCGGCATCAACGTGCCGGTGGACAAGGACCTGCGCGAGGGCGAGGTGCGCCACATCCTCGACGCCACCCGCGCCGAGCTGCTCGTCACCTCGGAGCGTTTCGCCGACCCGGTCCGGGAGATCCGCGCCGCGCTGCCCCGGCTCCAGACGGTGATCGCCATGGACGCCCCCGCCCACGACGGCAGCGTGCTGTCGCTGGCGCGGCTGCTGGAGGAGGGCGCGGAACGGATCCGCGCCGAGGGCGCGCCGGCGCCGGCCATCGACCCGGAAGCGACGGCGGCCATCATCTACACCTCCGGCACCATGGGCAGCTCCAAGGGCGTCATGCTGAGCCACCGCAACATTACCGCCAACATGATGGACATGTGCCGCGCCGTCTACATCGACGAGCACGACACGTTCCTGTCGGTGCTGCCGCTGCACCATACCTACGAGTGCACCTGCGGCCTGCTGACGCCGCTCTACCGCGGCTGCACCATCGTCTACTGCGACAACCTGCGGCGCGTGGCCGACACCATGCGCGAGGTGCAGCCCACGATGATGCTGGGCGTGCCGCTGCTGTTCGAGTCGATGTACCGCAAGATTCAGGAGGGGATCGACCAGCGCGGCCGGGGCAAGTTCCGGCTGGCCAAGGGGCTGGTGGGGGTGACCGGGCTGCTGGGCCTGGACCTGCGCAAGAAGGTGTTCGGCGCCGTGCACGAAAAATTCGGCGGCCGGCTGCGCCTGCTCGTCAGCGGCGGGGCGGCCGTGGACCCCGACGTGGTGAAGTTCTTCCGCGAGCTGGGCATCCACTGCATCCAGGGCTACGGCCTGACCGAGTGCGCGCCGATCCTGGCGGTGAACCGGTCGAAGCTGTTCAAGGACGGCGCCGCCGGGCTGCCGCTGCCCCACGTCGAGATCCGGATCGTGGACGGCGAGATCTGCGCCCGCGGGCCCAACATCATGCAGGGCTATTTCGAAAATCCCGCGGCCACCGCCGAGATGATCCGCGACGGCTGGCTCCACACCGGCGACCTCGGCTACATCGACGACGACGGCTTCGTCCACATTCAGGGCCGCAAGAAGGCGGTGATCGTGCTGGCCAACGGCAAGAATGTCTACCCGGAGGAGGTGGAGTACTACCTCAACGGGTCGCCGTTCATTCTGGAGAGCCTGGTCTGGGAGGGCCCGGAGGCCGCCGGTCCCGAGGTGGAGGAGATCCAGGCCATCATCGTGCCCAACATGGAGGCGGTGGACCGCCACTGCCGGGAGAAGGGGGTGTCGCTCTCCGACGAGCTGGTGGAGGAGATCCTGCGCGCCGAAGTCCGCCGCCGCTGCGCCGGACTGCCGCCCTACAAGCGGGTGCGCCGGTTCGCCGTCCGCTGGGAGGAGTTCGACAAGACCACCACCCGGAAGATCAAGCGGTTCCTGTACACCCAGAAGATCATGAAAATCTGAAGGTCGAGGCATCGCCATGAAAAAGATCCTGCTGGAAACAGTCTGCCCCCACTGCCGGGCCGCGCTCACAAGCGGCGAGTGGATCGAGCTGAAGCTCCGCGACGACGCCGGCCACACGGGAACCGTCGCGCTGAGCACATACTTCAACGACTACGCCGTCCGGCTCCCCTTCGACGTCGCCGACGGCGTGGTGGTCGCGTTCCAATGCCCCCACTGCAACGCCCCGCTCAACCGCGACTATCCGTGCACCCTGTGCGCCGCCCCCATGTTCACCCTGGGGATCAAGGGCGGCGGCAAGGTGGACGCCTGCAGCCGCAAGGGGTGCAAGGGCCACGCCCTGGGCGGCTTCAGTGACCCGGACGAGCTGCTCATGCTGCTCAACCGGGTGATCGACACGCCGTACCTGTAACGGCGGACCATGCGCGCGCCGGCTCCCGCCAACACACCCCGCCGGATCTGGCTGGCGCTGGGCGGACTGGGCCTGGCCCTGGTTGCCGCGCAGCTGTGGTGGCTGGCGGCCAACGACCGCCCGCCCATGTGGGACAGCGCCCTCCACCTGACCCACGCCCTGCGGTTCCTCGACTTCTTTCGCCACGGCGGCGGCGGCCTGACGGCGCTGCTGGGCCTGTCGCCCTTCTACCCGCCCCTGTTCTACATCCTGCTGGCGCCCCTGCTGGCCCTGCGCGCCGGGCCCGACACGGCCACGCTGATCCATCTGCCGTTCCTGGCCGCGCTGCTGGGCTCGGTGTTCTATCTCGGCCGGCGCGCCACGGGCCGGGCCGAGGCAGGGCTGCTGGCCGCCGGTCTCACCGCCGCGTGGCCGCACGTGGTGTGGCTGAGCCGCGACGTGGTCATCGACTTCGAAACGGTGGCCCTCACCGCCCTGATCGTCGCCCTGGCCGCGGCCGCGGAGGGATTCAGCCGCCGCCGGCTCACGGTGGGGCTCGGGATCGTCTTCGGGCTGGGGCTGCTCACCAAATGGACCGTCCTGTTTTACACTGCCGGACCGCTGGCGCTGCTGGCGGTCCAGGCCTGGCGCCGGGCGCCCGACGCGGCGGCCCGACGCGCCGCCGCCGACAACGTGGCCTGGGCCGCGGTGGCGGCCGCCGCCGTCGCCTGGCCGTGGTACCTGCACCGGGCCGGATTTCTGGCGGCCCAGTTCCTGCCGGTCACCCAGGGGCTGGGCCCCGTCGAGGGGGACCCGGCGGTGTGGAGCCTGGCCGGCTGGAGCTACTACCTCCGCGCCCTGTGCGGCTGGCATCTGTTCGGACCGCTCTTCCTGGTGTTCCTCGCGGCGGTGGCGGCGGCGCTGATCCGGCTGGCGCGCCGGCGGACGGATGCGGTCGCCGCCGGCTCCCTGGCGCTGGCGCTGGTGTGGGTGGCGGTGCCGTACGTCGTCTTCACCCTGCTGGCGAACAAGGCGCCCCGGCACATCAGTCCCGTGCTGCCGGCGGTGTCGCTCCTGATCACGGGCTTCGTGTTCGGCCTGAAACAGGCGTGGCTGCGGCGGACGCTGGCCGGCGCCTGCGCCGGTGTCGCCGCCGCCCAGTTCCTGCTGCTCACGTTCGGCTGTCCGCTGATCCCCCCGCGGCTGCAGGTGGCGCCGGCGGCGGCGGACGCCTTCGCCGAACGGTTCCTCCGCGACACGCCGGCCGGCGTGCCGGCGGAATCCATCCGCCACTGGCCGGACGCCTGGTTCGTCTACCAGCAGGACGCCTTCGGGATCTGGACGCCGCCCCGGCGCGAGGACTGGCGGCTGGCGGCGATCGTGCGCCACATCGGGGAACATCCCGCCCCGGGCCGGGCCAGTCTCGGCCTGGTGCCCGACGCCCCGCGCTTCAACGTCTGGAGCTTCCGGGCCACGGCCGCGCTCATGAAGCAGGAGCTGGCCGTCTGGCGGATCAGCGCCTTCGACCCCGACGGCGCCGCGTTCCGGCCCTACCGGTGGGTCCTGCTGGCCGACGGCAACCAGGGGCCGGTCTGGAACACCGCCGACAACGCCCGCCTGACGGCGTTCGTCCGGCAGCACCCGGAGCGGTTCGTCCTCCGCCGCCGGTGGCCCCTGCCGGGCGGCGCCACCGCCCGGCTCTACGAGCACCGCCAGGCCGAGGTGCCCGACGATCCGGGCTGGCCCCCCTTCTGGCCTTCGAAATATTGAGCTGTCGAAGGTAATCGAATGCGGCGCGGCTCCGGCGCCGGCCGTCACCGCCGGGCCGTGTGCAGCGCGGCCACGCCGAAGGTGAAGCGCCGCCAGGCCACGTCGTGAAAACCCGCCGCTTCGAGCCGCGCGGCGAACGCGGGCGCGTCGGGGAACGCGGCCACCGACTCGGGCAGGTAGCGATAGGCGCCGCCGCGGCCCGAGACCAGCCGCCCCAGCGCCGGCAGCACCCGGTGGAAGTAGAACAGGAACAGCGGCCGGAACACCGGCAGGGCCGGCTGGGAAAATTCCAGGATACCCGCCACCCCGCCGGGGCGTAGCACGCGGTGCATCTCCCGGAGCCCGGTGTCCAGGTCGGCGAAATTGCGCACGCCGAAGGCCACCATCAGCCCGTCGAAGCTGCCGTCGGGGAACGGCAGCTCCAGGGCGTCGCCCGCGGCCAGGCGGACGGCGTGACCGCCGGGCGCGCGGCGGCGCAGCTTGTCGCGCCCCCGCGCCAGCATGGGCAGGCAGAAGTCGCAGCCGGTCACCGGCCCGTAGTGGGCCATGAGCCGGGCCAGGTCACCGGTGCCGCAGCACAAGTCCAGCAGCTCCGGCCGTCCCGCCGGCAGCCGCGCCGCCCACCGGCGCACCGCCGCGCGGCGCCAATGGACATCGGTGCCCAGCGACAGGAGATGGTTGAGCAGGTCGTAGCGATGGGCGATCCCGGCGAACATCGCCCGGACCTGGCGGCCCTTGTGGGGGGATGGTGCGGGGGACGGCAGCGGTTCGCTCAGGGGGCGCCTCCGGATCCCGCCGCTAGGCCGGCGGCGGCGCGGCCGGTCCCGCCGCCAGCACGTGCCGGAAGGCCTCGGCGACCGCCTCGGCGGGGACGTCCTCTTCGATGCGATGGCGGCCCGGCCCCGTGGAGAAGACGAAGCACTGGCGGCGCCGGGACCACTTCTTGTCGTGGGCCATGACAGCCATGAGCGCCCCGGCGTCGAGGCCGTCCAGTGCCGGCGGCGGCAGCAGCCGCCGGACCAACCCGATGCTGGTTTCGGCCCACGCCGCGTCGACGCAACCCAGCCGCCGGCCCAGTTCCTGCGCCACTACCATGCCCACCGCCACCGCCTCGCCGTGGCGGAAGCGGCGGTACTCGCCGGCCGCCTCCAGGGCGTGGCCGGCGGTGTGGCCGAAGTTGAGCACCCGGCGCAGCCCCTGCTCCGTCTCGTCGGCGGCCGCCACCTCGGCCTTGCGCGCGACGCACCGTCGCACCAGCTCGGCGTTGAAGGCCGCGTCGCCGCGGACCGCCGCCACGGCGGGCAGCGCCGCCAGCCGCTCGTACAGGATCGCGTCGAGGGTCAGGGCGTACTTGAGCACCTCGCCGAAGGCGCCGCGGTACTCGGCCTCCGGCAGCGTGTCGAGGTAGCGGACGTCCACCCAGACCGCGGCGGGCTGGCAGAAGAGGCCCAGCATGTTTTTGGCGCCGGGCAGGTTGACGCCCACCTTGCCGCCGACGGCGCTGTCCACCTGCGCCAGCAGCGACGTGGGGAGCTGGACGTAGCGGACGCCGCGCATGTAGATCCCGGCCACGAAACCGGCCAGGTCGCCCACCACCCCGCCGCCCAGGGCCAGCACCAGCGAGCGCCGGCTCAGCCCGTTCTCGCAGAAGGAGCCGGCCACTTCGGCGGCCACCTCCATCGATTTGGTGCCTTCGCCCGGCTGGAGCACCACGGTGGCGACGGCGTGGCCGGCCCGCGTCAGCAGCGCCTCGAGCGCGTAGCCGTGCCGGGCGAAGACGTTGGCATCGGAGACGACGGCGATCCGGTCCGGCGCCAGCGGCCGGATCACCGCCCGCTCCAGATCGGCCGGCTCCCGTCCGTCGGCGAAGAAAACGGGGACGGTGCACTGGGGGTACCGGATGTCGAGGTCGGCGGGCACGCTCACGCAAACTCCCGGTGGATGGAGGCTTGTAATCGCCAACGGCGTATATTATAACAAAGCCGGCCGGCTTGTCGAGACAGGCGGCGCGCCGGCCGCGGCCGGCGCGCGGAAGAACCGGCCGCACAGGAGCGGGGCGCATGACCGACAAATTGGATCAGGCCGCCGACTGGCTGCGCGGGGCCCGGGCCGTGGCCGTCGTCACCGGCGCCGGTATCTCCGCCGAAAGCGGCGTCCCCACGTTCCGCGGCGCCGGCGGCCTGTGGAAGAACTTCCGGGCCGAGGAGCTGGCCACCCCCGCCGCCTTCGCCCGCGACCCGCGCCTCGTCTGGGAATGGTACGACTGGCGCCGCCAGCTCATCGCCGGCTGCGCCCCCAACGCGGGGCACGAGACGCTGGCTCGCTGGGAGAGCCGCTTCCCGGCCTTTACCCTCGTGACTCAAAACGTGGACGGCTTGCACCGGCGCGCCGGCAGCCGCGCCGTCCACTGCGTGCACGGCGACATCTGGCGGGTGCGCTGCACCGCCTGCGGCCGGGATGAACTGGACGAACGGGTACCGCTTCCCAAGCTCCCGCCGCGCTGCGCCTGCGGCGCCCTGCTCCGCCCCGGGGTGGTCTGGTTCGGCGAAAGTCTGCCCATGGACGCGTACCAGGCCGGCGCCGAGGCCGTCGCCGCCGCCGACGTGGTGCTGGTGGTGGGGACATCGGGCCTGGTGTACCCGGTGGCCGGGCTGCCTATGATGGCCCGCTCCGCGGGCGCCCGGCTCGTCGAGGTCAACGTGGCCGAGACGCCGCTCAGCCCCATCATGGACATGACGCTGACCGGGCCGTCCGGCGAGATCCTGCCTGAGCTGGACCGGCGGCTGGCGGGATGATCCCGCCGCGGGCCGCGCATTCCGAAACATCCGACTCTTCGAGGCAGTGCATGAAGATCCTCTACTTCGACCTGTTCTCCGGCTGCAGCGGCGACATGATCCTGGGCGCTTTGCTGGACCTCGGCGCCGACTTCGAAGCCGTCCGGCAGGGGCTGGCCGCGCTCCCCGTCGCCGGCTACCGGCTGGAGGTCGGCCGGGTGCTCCGGGGCGGCATCGCCGCCACGCGGCTGACGGTGCACGTCGAGGGGCAGGAGCATAAACATGTCCACGGGCGCGTACACGATCGAGCACGCGCCGGCGAGCACGAGCACGATTACGATTACGATTACGAGCACGAGCACGAGCACGAGCACGAGCACGAGCACGAGCACGAGCAACGAGATCAACCATCAACCATCAACCATCAACTCTCAACTCTCAACCCTCAACCCTCGACTCTCAACCCTCAACCCCCAATCCACGATCATCGGACGTTCGCCCAGATCCGGGACATGATCGCGGCCGCCCCGCTGGCGCCGGCGGTGCGCGAACGCGCCACGGCGATCTTCGAACACCTGGCCGTGGCTGAAGGAAAGATCCACGGCCGGCCGCCCGAGACGGTCCACTTTCACGAGGTGGGCGCGGTGGACTCCATCGTGGACATCGTGGGCATCTGCCTGGCCCTCGACGGGCTGGGCTTCGACGGGTTCGCCTGCTCCGCCGCCAACGTCGGCTCCGGCACGGTCCGGTGCGCCCACGGCGTGCTGCCGGTGCCGGCGCCTGCCACCGCCGAGCTGCTGCGCGGCTTCCCGGTCTACTCGGCGCACTTCGCCGGCGAGCTCGTCACCCCCACCGGCGCCGCGGTGCTGCGGACATTGGTAGCGGCACCCGGCCGACTGCCCGCCGGCACCCTGCTCCGGACCGGCTGGGGCGCCGGCGGCCGGGAGCATCCCGACGGACCCAACGCGCTCCGCCTGCTCGCCATTGAAACGGCGGACGCCGGCGCCGACACCGAGGTGTCCGTGCTGGAGTGCAACCTGGACGACATGATCCCCGAACTGGTGGGCGAACTGGCCGACACCCTGCGCGCCGCCGGCGCCCTGGACGTGTTCCTCACGCCCGTCCAGATGAAGAAGTCCCGGCCCGGCACCCTGCTCACGCTCCTGTGCCGCCCCGCCGACGCCCCGCGCTTCGCCGAGGAGCTGCTGGCGCGGAGCACCACCTTCGGCGTGCGGACGCACCACTGCGCCCGGGAGGTGCTGGACCGGCGGAACCTAGCCGTGGACACGCCGTACGGCGCGGTCTCGGTCAAGGCGGGCCTGCGGCGCGGCCGCTTGCTCAAGGCCACGCCCGAATTCGAGGACTGCCGCCGCCTCGCGGCCGCCGCGGGCGTGCCCGCCGCCGCCGTCTACCAGGCCGCTGCCGCCGCGGTCGCCGCCGGCTGGGACAACCTGGTCCGCCGTCTTGAAGCCGGGGATGCCTGATGCTCGTCGACTCCCACGCCCATCTCGAGATGGACGCCTTCGACGCCGACCGTGACGCCGTGCTGGAGCGGGCGCGCGACGCCGGCATCGCGTTCATCCTCGCCATCGGCAACGCCCACCCGGAGAGCGGCTCCATGGACCAGGCGCTGGCGCTGTGCCGCCGTCACCCGGGCCTCGCCACCACCGCCGGCATCCACCCCCACGACGCCCGGATCGCCTCCGAGGCGTGGTACGCCCGCCTGGCGGATCGGCTGCGGGAACCGGAGGTGTGGGCGGTGGGCGAGATCGGGCTTGACTACTACTACGACCACTCCCCGCGGGACGTCCAGCGCGGGGTCTTCCGCGACCTCTTGGGCATGGCGCGGGAGGCGGACCGGCCCGTGATCGTCCACGCCCGGGACGCCACCGCCGACCTGCTGGACATCCTGGAGCGTCACTGGACGCCGCCCAACCCGGGCGGCATCATGCACTGCTTCGCCGGCGACCCGGCCATGGCGGCGCGCTGCCTGGCCCTGGGGTTCCACATCTCGTTCGCCGGCCCCATCACGTTCCCCAAGGGCGACAACGTCCGCGCCGCCGCCGCCGCGGTGCCGGCGGACCGGCTGCTGGTGGAGACCGACGCGCCGTACCTGGCGCCGGTGCCCGTGCGCGGGCGGCGCAACGAGCCGGCGTTCGTCCGCCACGTGGCCGCGGCGCTCGCCCGGGTGCACGGCCTGGACGAGGCCGAGCTGGCCCGCCGCACCACGGAAAATTTCTGGCGGCTGTTCGGCCGGTTCCGGCAAGATGTTGAGAGTTGAGGGTTGTGAGTTGAGGGTTCACAGGTTCACAGGTTCACAGGTTCGCAGGTTTACAGGTTCACCGGCTGGCCGGTACGTTCATTCTGTCTTCCGATTCACCCATTCACCGATTCACCGATTCACCTATGCACCAATTGACTTTTAATCCCGGAGGCTCCCATGAAAATTGCCATCATCGGCACCCACGGCTGCGGCAAGACCGCGCTGGCCTTCTCGCTCTGCACCGAATTGCAGAAGCGCGGCCACCGGGTGGAACTGGTCGTGGAGATGGCCCGCCACAGCCCCTTCCCCATCAATGAGGCGACGTCGGAGGAGGGCCAGCTCTGGATCCTCCACCGGCACATCGTGGCGGAGCTGGAGGCGGGCGCCTGCGCCGACATGGTGGTGTGCGACCGCTCCGTGCTGGACAACTACGCGTACTACTGCCACAAGTTCGGGCGGCGGGCCCACCTCGACGCGTTGATCGAGGCATGGGTCCGGAGTTACGCGCTGCTGGTCAAGGTGCCCATCGTGGACGAGTGGCTCATCAACGACGGCGTGCGCTCCGTGGACCGCGTCTTCCAGCGGGCGATCGACGCGGGGATCCAGGACCTCATGAGCGCCTTCGCCGAGGGGCGCACGCCCATCCTCCAGCTCACCCACCCGTTCCACGCCGATTCGGTTCTGACGCACGAGGTGTTTGAGAAGAAGTGAGGATCGAAGCTCGAGACTCGAGGCTAGAGGCTCGTTCCCGTGACGCGGACTTAGGACATCGGACATCGGAATTCGGACATCGGCACAAGCGTTAAGGGGTTCGGGGCTCGGGGCTCAGGGTTCGGAGCTCGGGGCTCGCGGTTCAGGGCTTGGGTCTCGTCTGCCGCCTCCCGATCCACCGATTCACCGATTCACCCATTCACCGATTCACCCATTCACCGATTCACCCATTCACCGATTCACCGATTCGTTGTCTAATGCCAAACCTTAAGTTATAATTTCGCTCCGTTGACGAAAAGGAATGTGCCCGTGAACGCGAGTTTGATCCTGAAGCGCATCCAGCCCGATCTCGAGCGGGTCCAGACCTGCTTCGACGGCTACCTCGATTCCTCCGTGGGGATCGTGGACCAGCTCGGCCGCTACGTCGCCCGGCAGAGCGGCAAGAAGCTGCGGCCGGCGCTGCTGATCCTCGCCGGCCGCATGATCGGCTGCGAGCCTGAGCGTCTCTACCCGCTGGGGGCGCTGGTGGAGCTGATCCACACCGCCTCGCTGGTCCACGACGACATCATCGACGAGGCCGACACCCGGCGGGGCTCCCCGTCGGTCAACGCCGCCTACGGCAACCACATGTCGGTGCTGCTGGGCGACTGGCTGTACATGACCGCGTTCCAGGTCGGAGTGGCCCAGCAGAACTTCCGGATCCTCGACGTGCTGCTGGACGTGAGCCGGAAGATGGTGGAGGGGGAACTGATCCAGGCCGACGTCCTGGGCCGGCTGGACCTCACCGCCGAAGCCAGCCTCGACATCGCCGCCCGCAAGACGGCGCACCTGTTTTCGGCGGCGACCGCGCTGCCCGCCGTCTCGGCCCGCGCCGACGACGCGACCATCGACCGGCTCACCCGGATCGGCCTCAACCTGGGCCTGGCCTTCCAGGTCGTGGACGACGTCCTCGATTACACCGCCGACGAGCAGAAGCTGGGCAAGCCGGTCATGGGCGACCTGCGCGAGGGGAAGCTGACCCTGCCGGTGATCTACCTGCTCCAGTCGGACAGCGCCGCCGCGCGCCGCATGGTGGAAGCCGTCGTGGCCGAGCAGGGGTTCACCAGCGTCCAGCCCGACGCCCTGCTGCGCGAGTTGCGCCGCGCCGGCTGCCTGGAGCGGACCATGGCCTGCGCCCACGCCTACGCCGACCAGGCCCGCACCGAGCTGCTGACCTTCCCGTCGTCCCCGCACCGCAAGACGCTGGTGCAGATCACCGACTTCATCCTGAAGCGGCAGCACTGAGGAAACGGTGAATCGGTGAATCGGGGATGTTTATTGGTTATTGGTGATTGCTTATATTTTATTGGCTATTTGGATGCGAGTCGAGCTTTGCTGGAACCCGGGATCTGGGATTCGGGATCTGGGACCTGGGTGCTGGGATCTGGGACCTGGGTGCTGGGACCTGGGACTTGGGATGCTGGGACTTTAGGGTCGGCTCTCGGAACCGGGAACGAGGACCTGGCACCTAGGTCCCGGGTCCGATGTCCGATGGCCGAAGTCCGCATTACGGGAACGAGCCTCTAGCCTCGAGTCTCGAGTCTCGATTGCGATCACGACCCCTCAACCCTCAACTCACAACTTCTGCCAAAACTTGATTCAGTTACGGACCTGGGCCTGCTTGTCCAGCGCGGCGAGGATCGCCCGGGCCCGCGCGGCGTACGGGTGCTCCAACTGGGACAGGTGCTCGAGCAGCAGGCGCGCCGCGGCGTACTGCCGCTGGCGCAGCAGCGCGTTGGCCAGGTACCACTCCTCCTCGGGCCGGGGCGGTCCGCCCGTCTCGACCGCCCACTGCAGGTAGATGGCCGCGATGGAATGGCGCCCCTCGAGGTAGGCCGCCACGCCGGCGTGGAGCATCACGGCCTCGTCGTCGGGATGGCGCTTGAGCCACTCGGCCGCGCCGGCGATGAACCGTTCGTAATCCCCCCCGACGTACCCGGCCATGATCCGCTCGCGGGCACCGTCGGGCGCCGCCTCCCCGCCCCGCACCGCCGGCGGCACATAGGCGATGGCCTCCGTCTCCATCAGGTTGGCCAGGGGGCCGCCCAACTGCCGCAGGGCCACGTGGCGCAGGATGAACAAGCCCGCCACCAGCACCACGACCGCCGCAGCCGCAGCGCCGAAAAGCCAGGCCCGGCGCCGCAGCGCCGGACTCAGCGCGGCGAATTTGAAGAACCCGCCGGAGAGTTCCGACCGGATCTCCGGCGCCAACGTCTTGAACTTCAGCAGGTCGTCGAACGCCGCGCGGCACTCGGGGCACGCCTCCAGGTGATCCAGCATCGCGTCCATCTCTTCGGGCGGCATTTCCCCGTTGAGGAACAGCGAGATTTTGACCGGGTCGCAGTCCATCATGGTTCACGCTCCTCGGCGCCCCCACCGGGTGCCGTCACCTGTATAAACGGATCAGGCCGCCGGGTGTCCGAACTTTTCACAAATTTTTCCATTCCTCCCCCAGTTCCCGACACAGCTCCCGGAGGCGGTCGATGGCGTTCCGGAACCGGCTGTGGAGCGTGCTGATGGGGATCTTCTTCAACTGGCTCACCTGCCGGAGCGACAGCGGCGGCTCCCGCAGCAGCATCAGGTAGATGAGTTCGCGCTGGAACGCCGGCAGGCGGTCCAGCCGGCGGCTCAGCCGGCCGGCCAGATTCTGTTTAAGCTCGGCGGTCTGGCGGGCGATCACCCGGATCTCGGGACCGGCGCCCGGGGCGGTATGATCGTGCTGCTCCGCGTCGAACGCGCACGTGCTCCGGACCTGCGTCCGGCGGCGGCGGAGTTCGTCGATGAAATGGTTGATGAGCACCCGGCAGAGATACTTCTCCGCCTCCCGTTCGTCGGCGAAGGCGCGGTTCGACTCCAGGAACTTGCGAAAGCCGTCCTGGAGGCAGTCCTCCGCCAGGGTCGAATCCTGCAGATATTTCCGGGCCAGACGGGCGAAAAACACCCGGTGCTTGGCGACGAGGATTTCCAGTGCCGCTCGGGCTTCGAGCAAACCGACCTACCAGTTCTCCGGTTTGGCGGGGCGGCTCATCAAACTCCGGGCGGCTTCGCGGGGATCCTTGCCTTCGAAGAGGGCCGCGTACACCTCGGCGGTGATGGGCATTTCCACCCCGTGCTGCTGGCTAAGGGCATAGGCCGACTCGGTGGTCGCCACGCCCTCGGCGACCATCACCATCTCCGCGAGAATCTCGGGCAGTTTGCGCCCCCGGCCGATCTGCTCCCCGACAAAGCGATTGCGCGAGTGCCGGCTGGTGCAGGTGGTCACGAGGTCACCCATCCCCGCCAAGCCGGCGAAGGTGGCCGGCTTGGCGCCCATGGCCACGCCCAGGCGGCTGATCTCGGCCAGGCCGCGGGTGAGCAGCGCCCCCTTGGCGTTGTCGCCGAAGCCGAGGCCGTCGCAGATGCCGGCCGCCACGGCGATGATGTTCTTGACGGATCCGGCCAGCTCCACGCCCACCAGGTCGTCGCTGGAGTAGACCCGCAGCTTCTCGCACATGAACGCCTGCTGGACCAGCGGCGGTACGCGCGGATTCGTCGCCGCCACGACCACGGCGGTGGGGATGGACCGGCCCACCTCTTCGGCGTGGCTCGGTCCCGACAGCGTGGCCAGGAGGCCGTGGAAGAAGACCGGCAGCTCCTCGACCATCACCTGGGACATCCGCTTGAGCGTCTTGTTCTCGATCCCCTTGGCGACGTTGACCACCGGGCAGGGCGTGACCTTGCAGGCCGCGAGCCGGCGCAGCACGCCGCGGGTGTACTGGGCCGGCGTGGCGTTCACGATGAGGGTGACGCCGTTGAGCAGCCGGGCCATGTCGACGGAGGCGTCGATTCCCGCCGGGATCGTCACGCCGGGCAGGAACCGCCGGTTCTCGCGGTGGACGCGGATGTTGTCCACCTCGTCCTGCTCGTAGGCCCAGATCCGCACCTTGTGGCCGTTGCCGTGCAGCACCACCGCCAGCGCGGTGCCCCAGCCGCCGGCGCCCAGAACCACAACCTTGTGTCGTCGCATCTCCATGGTGTCAGCTCCCGATGGCGGCCATCTTAGCCCAGGCCCGGCGGCTTTGCAAGCCCCTCCCGCTCCGGACCGTAACCTGATACAATGTAACCATCCGCACCACGCGGCAAACCGGCCCGACCCAGGAAGCCCATGCACGCGCCGTCCGACACGCAGTCGAGTGTTTGTCCCTACGACGTGGTCCTGGTCCATTCGTCCGAACTCTTCCTCAAGGGGAAGAACCGGATCCGGTTCGGCCGACGCCTGCTCCGGAATCTCGTCGCCGCCTTCGAGACGCTGGGCGCGCGGGACATTCAGGAAACCATGGGCAAGTACCTCGTGCCGCTGCGGCCCGGCGACGATCCGGCCGCGGTCGCGCGGCTGCTGGCCTGGATCCCCGGTGTCGAGACCTTCGCCTTCGCGCACCGCCTGCCCGGTGATTTCGCCGCCCTGCAGGCCTTCATCGCCAACTTCGCCGAGACCCGGCCGCCGCGCACATTCGGCATCCGCTGCCGCCGGGCCTGGAAGGGATTTCCCCTCGACTCGCCGGCGATCGGCCGCGAGCTGGGCCATATCATGGTGGCGCGCGGCTGGACGGTGGACCTGTCCGCGCCGGAGCTGCCGGTGCACGTGGACGTGCTGCCCGACAGCATCCTCGTCTTCTTCGGACAGCACCGCGGCCCCGGCGGCCTGCCGGTGGGCGTCTCGGGGCGGGTGCTCGCCCTCGTTTCGGGAGGCATCGACAGCCCCGTGGCGGCGCGGCTCATGGCGCAGCGGGGCTGCCCCGTCACCTACATCCATTTCCACAACGTGACGGTGGACGCCGCCAGCGTCCAGGACAAGGTCCGGCGCATCGTCCGGGTGCTGCAGGCCTGGCAGCCCGCCAGCCGGCTCTTTCTGGTGCCGTTCGGACCGCTCCAGCGGGCGATCATCATCGCCGCGCCGGAGGACATGCGGATGATCCTGTACCGGCGCATGATGATCCGCCTGGCCGACCGGTTCGCCGACCGCGAGGGCGCCCAGGCCCTGGTCACCGGCGATTCGGTGGGCCAGGTCGCCTCCCAGACCCTGGAGAACCTGCAGGCGATCTACGCCGACGCGCGGCGGCCGGTCCTGACCCCGCTCATCGGCTTGAACAAGGCCCAGATCACGGACCTGGCCCAACAGTTCGGGACATACGCGCTGTCGATTTTACCCTACGGCGACTGCTGCGCCTACCTGGTGGGCCGCCATCCGCAGACCCGCTCCCGTCTCGAGGAAATCCGGGCGGTCGAGGCCGATGGCCGGTTCGAGGATCTGGAAACCGCCGCCTTCGAGGCGGTGGAGATCGTGAAGGTGTGACGGGCGCTTTCCGCGCGAGGAGAGTGGCGATGCCGCGATCGCTCCGCGTCTGGCTGCGATTGGCGATGGGGGGCCTGCTGCTGGCGGGCGCCGCCGCCTCGCCCCAGGCGTCGCGCTTCTTCATTCATCATTACACCGTGCAGGAGGGGCTGGCTCAGGACCAGCCCATCGACATTCACCAGGATCCGGACGGTTACATCTGGATCGGCACTCTCGGCGGCTTGAGCCGGTACAACGGCAGCGCGTTCACCACCTTCTCCGTCGCGGACGGGTTGCCGTCCCCCACGATCACCACCATCCACGGTGACCGGCGGGGACGGCTCTGGGTGGGCACGCCGGCCGGCGCCGCGGTCCTGGCCGGCTCACGGTTCACCCCCCACACCTTCCGGACGCTCCCGGAGGCGCCGTCGGTGCGGGACATCGCCGAAGCGGCCGACGGCACCCTGTATTTCGCCACGTCCCGCGGTCTCGTGGAACTCCGCGGCGACCAGGAGCGGCTGTTCACCCAGGCCGACGGGCTGGCCGACGATTTCCTGCTCGGCCTGGCCGTCGCGCCCGACGGCACGCTGTACATCGGCGGCCAGGCGGGCTTGAGCCGGTTGCGCGGGGGGCGGCTGGCGCCGCTGCCCCAGGTCAACGGCCCGGGGCGAAACGGCGTGCAGAGCTTATTTCATCACGCGGCGACCGGCGATCTTCTGCTCTGCCGGCCCGACCGCCTGACCTGGCTGAGCGCCGACGGCCGGCACACCGAGATCCGTCCGGGCGCCGACCCCGAGACATTCTACCTGGATGCGGCCATCGACCGCCAGGGGACCGTCTGGGTAGCGACGTCCGCCGGCGTCTACTACCGGTTCCCGGGGGCGCCCTTCCGCCGGCTCGACGTGGTCGACGGCCTGTCCAACCGCTGGGTGTACCGGGTGATGGTCGATTACGAGGACATCGTCTGGCTCTGCACCGACAGCGGCGTGGACAAGATCACCGACCGCGGCATCCGCCAATACGGCACCGCCGACGGCCTGGACTCCGAGCTGGTCTGGGCGGTCCACCGCTGGCGCGGGCGTCTCCTGGTGGGCACCGAAGCCGGCCTTCAGTCCATTGCCGCCGACGGAGTGGAACGGCGCGCGCTGCTCTCCGGACGCATCGTATCCGAGATCGCGCCGGCCGGACCCGACGCGCTCTGGCTGGGAACCGACCACGGCATTTACCGGCTGCAGGGCGGCCGGGCCCAGCCGGCCCTCACCCGGCCCGAGCCGGCATACCTGTTCGTGTACTGCCTGCGGCAACTGTCCGACGGCAGCCTGCTCATGGCGTCGGACCGCGGATTTCATGCCGGCCGTCCGCCCGAGCTCGCCCCCGTGGCGGCACCGCCCGCCCTCCGGAGCAACGCCTGTTACGACCTCCTGACTTTCGGGGAGGATCGCTGCTGGGTGGGCACCGATTACGGCATCTTCGAGGCCCGCCGGGAAAACGGCCGGTGGCAGTACCAGCCCCGGCCGCTCCTTGGCAACGTCAATGTCGCCTGCTTCAACCGCCGGGCCGATGACGACATCTACATCGGCACCATCGGCCGGGGCATCTTCCATTGGGACGGCCGCCGGTTCGCGCCGCAGGGGATCACCCTGCCCGACGCCAATCCCAACGTGTGGGCGCTCCAGCACGACCGGCACGGACAGCTCTGGGCCGGCACCAGCCGCGGCATCGCCCGGCTGGCCGGCGACCGGTTTGAAAATTTCAACGCCGTTCACGGCCTGCCGTTCACCGAGATCACCAACAAGCGCTGCTTCCTGTTCGACGGCGACGACGCGCTCTACTTCGGCACCAGCCGGGGCCTGCTGGTTTACCATCCCCAGATGGCCGCCTACTCGGCTCCGCCCCGCGTCCGGCTCACCGGTGTCTCCGTCAACCAGGCCGAGGTGACGCCCCCCGCCGGCGGCCTCCGTCTGGAACACGACGACCGGCTGGCGATCCGTTTCGACTGCCTGAGCTTCCTCAACGAGGCGGGCAACATTTTCCAGTACCAGCTCGAGGGTGTCGACTCCGGCTGGCAGCCGCCCACCGGCGACCGGCACGTGGCCTACCCCTACCTGCCGCCGGGGCGGATGACCTTTCGCCTCCGGGCCATCAACGCCCGGGGCGTGGTCTCCCGCGAGACGCCCGCCCTGGCCGTCGCGGTGAGCCCCCCTTTCACGGGCACCGTCTGGTTCTTCCTGCTGGTCCTGCTCGGCGCGTCCGCGGTCATCGGCACCTTCGCGGCGTACAAGATCCACCTGGACCGGACCGAGCGCGACAAGCTGCGGCGGATGGTCCAGGACCGAACCGCCGAACTGGCCGAATCCGAGGAGAAATACCGCCACCTCGTGGACGGCTCGCTGGTGGGCATCTGCATCCTGCAGGACTGGCGGGTCGTGTACATCAATCCGACGGTCACCGAGCTGCTGCGATATCCGCCGGACGACATCCTCGGCGCGGAAGTCACCCGGTTCGTCTTTGCCGATGACATCCCCCTCCTGCAGCGGAACATGACGCTGCGCGACGCGGGGGACATCCTGCCCCACGAGTACGAGGCGCGGTTTGTGTGCGGCGACGGCGCCACCCGATCCATCCTGATCCGGACGACGGTGAGCACCTTCGGCGGCCGGCCGGCGATCCTGGTCAACCTGGTGGACCTGACGGAAACCAAGCGCCTGCAGGAGCAGGTGGTCCACTACCAGAAGCTCGAATCCATCGGCACCCTGGCCGGCGGCATCGCCCACGACTTCAACAATATCCTGCAGGGCATCACCGGCTACACGTCGCTCGTGCGGATGCAGGTGCCGCCCGAATCGCCGCTCCAGGGCGACCTGGCCATGATCGAGGAGGCCGCCTCGCGGGCCACCGTCCTGACCCGCAAGCTGCTCGGCTTCGCCCGCAAGGGCAAGTACGTCGTTCAGGTTTTCGACGTCCACGAGGCGATCGACGCCGTGATCACGTTCTCGCGCCGGACCATTCCCCTGACCGTCGAATTCGAACGGGCGTTCCACGCCGGGCCGCTCTGGGTGCGGGGCGACCGCACCCAGATGGAGCAGGTGTTCCTGAACCTGTTCCTCAACGCCCGCGACGCCATCCCCGGCGGCGGCCGCATCCGGGTGGAGACCGAATCCGTCGAGGTGGCCGACGATCTGACGCGCGACGGCCACGTCCTCAAGATGGGCCGTTACGCCCGCGTGGTGGTCGCGGACACCGGTGCCGGCATCGATCCGGCGAACCTGACCCGGGTGTTCGACCCGTTCTTCACCACCAAAGCCCAGGGCCAGGGCTCCGGCCTGGGCCTGGCCACGGTCTACGGCATCGTCAAGAATCACCAGGGCTACATCTATTTGGACAGCGAACCCGGCCGGGGCACCCGGGTATTGATCTTCTTGCCGGCCACCGCCGCCCCGGCCCCCGCCGCGGCGGACCACTCCCCCGCCGCCGGCCCGGAAGCGGAGATGCCTCTCGCCGGCCGGCGGCTGCTCGTGGTTGACGACGAGACCATCAACCGCCTCTTCCTCAGCCGCCTGTTGCGCACCGCCGGGGCTGACATCCTCGAAGCGGCCGACGGGCAGCAAGCCGTCCGGGTGTTTCAGG
>Ga0209163_1000527_pt1 | contig 67508 bp, 64 predicted proteins | sample MTBAKSrepl2MetaG_FD_187457 | JGI IMG/M metagenome (GOLD analysis project Ga0209163, IMG submission 187457) | Enrichment culture microbial communities om Arthur Kill intertidal strait, New Jersey, USA, that are MTBE-degrading - MTBE-AKS2 (Arthur... | ecosystem: Environmental > Aquatic > Marine >...
AGCAATTCGCTTCCATGGGGGGTGAACGTTGATCTCACCACCAAGCGTTCGACGCCATGACGCAACCCCCCATGCACCCGACGTCATGCCCGAACAACCAGGCACCCAACATCATGACGCAACAACAGAATCGGTGTCGCTGCGCGACGCTGAAGAATGGGTTCCTCGATCCGCGGTGCTTCGCTCTGCTTCGCACCGCGTCACTCGGAATGACGGCGGTGGGGCCGCCCGTCGCATGTGAGCGAATAGACGGCGTTGGTCAGCTCCCTGGCCCGCTGATAGACGTCCAAGTCCTCAAAACACCTGGCCACGTCGCCCATCGTGCACACCTCCCATCGGCCCCATTCCCACGTTCACACCTTCGAACGTTCGCACGTTCACACGTTCCCACCCTGTTGTTCGACGATCTGGATTTCGGCATCGGTCAGGCCGTAGAGCTCGTAGACGGGCGGGTCGAGGAATTCGCGGCGGAGTTGGGTCTCGTTGTAGCGGCCACGGCGGTAGTCCTCGCGATTGCGTTCGAATCGCTCGACCACTCGCAGAATGTTGTCCGATGCGGGCATAGGGTCCCCTTTGTCCATTGCCATTGGGCGGATTATACGGCCTGGCCGGCCGCGTGCCAAGGGGATGTTGCCGGCGGCGTGGCCGACGGCGGGGCATTTCCCTTGACCCCGCCGGGCCGGGCTGCTTAAATACCCCGTCGATGCCCATGCGGCGGGATGGGCCCTAATCGACACCAAGCAAAGAGGGAAAACATGAAGATCAGTCAACGCGCGCAGGCCGTACCCCCATCCGAGACCATCGCGGTCACCACCCTGGCCAAACAGCTCAAGGCCAAGGGCCTCGACGTGGTCGGGTTCGGCGCCGGTGAGCCGGATTTCGACACGCCGCAGTTCGTCAAGGATGCCGCAATCGAGGCCCTCCAGGCCGGCAAGACCGGCTACACCGCCACGCCGGGCATCCCCGAGCTGCGGGCGGCCATCGCCGACAAGCTCCGCCGCGAGAACGGCCTGGGGTACGAGCCCAACCAGATCATCGTTAATATCGGGGCCAAGCACTCGATCTACGAGGCCCTGCAGGCGGTCATCGACCCCGGCGACGAGGTGATCCTGCCCCGGCCTTACTGGGTCACCTATCCCCAGGCGATCAAACTGGCCGGGGGCGTAGCCCGGGTCATCGAGACCGATCCGGCCGCCGGTTACAGGATGACGCCCGACCAGTTGGCCGAGGCGCTGACCGACAAGACCGCCCTGCTCATCCTCAACAGTCCGAACAACCCAGGCGGCTTCGCCTACACGCCGGAGGAGCTGGCCGCCCTGGCCAAGGTGCTCGAGGGCACGTCGGTCCTGGTGCTGTCGGATGAGATCTACGAGAAACTCATCTACGGCGACACCCGATTCGTGAGTTTCGCGGCGCTGAGCGAGGACGCGTTCGGCCGCACCCTGACGGTCAACGGCCTGAGCAAGGCCTACGCCATGACCGGCTGGCGCATCGGCTACACCGCCGGGCCGGCCGAGGTCATCGACGCCATGGAGCGGCTCCAATCGCACATGACGCAGAACCCCGTCACGTTCGTGCAGTACGGAGCGCTGGCGGCGATGCGCGACACGTCCGACACGGTCGAGACGATGCGGCGCGAGTTCGAAAAGCGGGCCGCGTTCATCGCCGAGCGGCTCAACGCCATCGAGGGCGTCGATTGCCCGCAACCCACGGGGGCGTTCTATGCCTTTCCGGATGTGTCGGCCCACTACGGACGGACCCTGGGCGGGGCGACGATCCGCAACAGCATGGACTTCTCGAAGGCCCTGCTCGAGCAGGCGCACGTGGCGCTGGTGCCGGGCGACCCGTTCGGGTGCCCGAAAAACGTCCGATTGAGCTTCGCCTGTTCGATGGAGCAGATCGCCAAAGGGACCGACAGGATTCGAAAATGGCTCAGCTAGACACGCCATCGGGGCGCGGGCCGTTCGCCGGCTGGCCCATGGCCGTTTTCTGGGCGATGATGCTGGTGTTTTCGTGTTATGCGTGCACCCACATGGTCGCCGCGGGGGATACGTGGGTCGCCCTGGCCTGCGGGCGGCATTTCGTGGACCACGGGGTGGACACGGTCGAGCCGTTCAGCTTCAACTCGCACAAACCGGGCCCGACGCCCGAGCAGATCGCCCAGTGGCCCGGCTGGGCCCGTAAGATCACTGACGTGGTCGGCCTTGAGACGGTCCAGAAATGGCACCCCACCGGCTGGATTAACCAGAACTGGCTGACCCATGTCATTTTCTATCGCATGGTCACCTGGTTCGGCTCGCCCGATGAGCCCAACTACAACGCGCTGGTCTACTGGAAATTCGCCATCTACATCCTGGCGGTGGCGGCGATCTACGCCTTCGGCCGCACGCTGGGCGTCAGCGTGCCCGGCTCGGCGGCCGCGGCGGCCCTGGCCATGTACGTCGGCCGCACCTTTCTGGACATCCGGCCGGCCGGCTTCAGCAACCTGCTGACCCCCGTTTATCTGCTCGTGCTGGCCCTGACGGTCTACCGCAACGTGCGCTATATCTGGCTCATCGTGCCGATCACGGTTCTTTGGGCCAACGTCCACGGCGGCTACCTGTACGTGTTCGTGATGCTCGTGCCGTTCGTCGGCCTGCACGCCCTGAGCCTCCTGCTGCCCGCCGACCGCGTGGTGCGGATCGGCAAGGCCCGTGACCTGATCGAGATCATCGCGGCCGGGGCCGTGGCGTTTGTGGCGATGGTCGTGTTCAATCCGTTCCACTTCACCAACCTGACCCATACGTTTGAGATCAGTGTCAGCAAGCACGCCGAATCCTGGCGCACGGTCAACGAGTGGCACCCCGCCTTCGAATGGTCCAATCCGGTCGGTGAGAGCTTCCCGTTCCTGGTGTTCTTCATGCTGGGCGTGGTGGCGATCGTGGCGTGGCTGGGGGCCCGTGCGTTCCGCCCGCTGCCGTCGGATGCGCCCATCCGGCGGATCAAGGCGCGGGAGGCGCTTTTCAGCGCGGGTTCACCGGTGTACGCCACCATGGTCATCATCGCCGGGTGCCTGGCGGTGTACATGTGGTTCTCGGTGATCGACACCCGTGCGGCCAATATCTGCCTGGCGGCGGTGTTCGTGCTGTTGCTGGTGATGACCGCGTTCTGGAGCGTGCATTTCATCTACTTTGCCGCCCTGCTGGTGTTGATCGTGCTGGCGTTTTCCGATGCGCGGCAGGCCTACAGCGGGCGATACATCTACCCGTTCCTCATGATCCCCACCTACGTGGCGATCCGGGCGATGGCCCCGTTGTTCCCCCGGCGGTCGCCCTCCCGCCCGATCGATCTGGCGATCGTCGCGGCGACGGCGGTCGCGATGGTGGCCATGCTGGCCATGTTTGATCCGTTTGGAGCGGGCGGCTTCGGCAAGGCCCTGACGGGCATGGCCCATCCGCAACGGCCCTGGCAGCCAGCCTTCGAGTTTCAGGGCGGCAGCACGCGGCATTTCAACTACCCGCACTACTTCGCGGTGCTCTATGGCCTGAATCTTCTGGCTGCCGTCGGCTTTTTGATCTATCCCTACGCCAAGCCATGGCTTCGCCAACGCCTCGATCAGGCTGGCAAGGCAAGCCGCCCCGATATCGACTACGCATGGCCGCGCATGGACCTGTCCATGCTCGCCATTGCCGCCCTGACCGTCTACATGGCTCTCAAGTCCCGTCGGTTCATCCCCGTCGCCGCGGCGGCCGCGGCCCCGGTTTTGGCGCTCCTTGTCGAACAGGCCCTGAAGATGCTTCTCGCCCGATGGCGATACGCCCGGGACCGTCATCTGACGATTCCTTCGCTTCCCGAACCCCTGCGCCGGGGCCTGATCGCCGTCGCTGGGGCCATCACGCTTGTCGCCGCGGTCATTTGGGGCGGCAAGTACAAGCGTATCTACCTTGACCCCTGGCCCGCCGACGCCCAGCGGGATTCGGTTTTCATGCGGATGACGGCCTCCAACGTCAAGCCCTTCGACGCCTGCACCTTTATTCGTGAGAACCAGCTCGCCGGGCGGGTCTTCAACTACTGGACCGAGGGCGGGGCGATCGCCTGGGGCCAGACCCCCGATCCGGAGACGGGAAAGACGCCGTTGCAGGTGTTCATGGATGGCCGCGCCCAGGCCGCCTACAATCACGACAAGTTCGAGCTCTGGCGACATATCAAGGGCGGCGGCGATCCCGTCCGTCAGTTCGCCAGCCAGCCGGGCAAGGTGATCCAGGGAAGTTACCTTAATCTGACGCTCGACGACTACCGTCGGATTGGCGAATGGATCGACGCCACGCTCAAGGAGCTTGACGTCTGGGTCGTCCTCATGCCCGTCACGGAGGTGCCCTACCCGGGGGTCAGCGTCGATGAGATCAACCCGGAATCGAAATTCTACTTCGTCAAGGGCCTGCAGATGGTCGGCAACTGGGCCACCGCCTATATGGACGACCATCAGCACCTGCTGGTGGACGTGGACACGCCGCAGGGCAAGGCCCTGATGGACAACATCTTGCAGGGCCAAGCCAAGTTTCCGAATGCCTACAGCCGTCACCTGACGCTGGCCAACGCGCTGCTTCGATTCAGCCAGCCGGACGTCGCTCAGCGGGGCTTCGAGCACGCCAAGCAGGCCTTCGCATTGCACGCGACGCAGGCGTCGGCGATGAAGCTGGCCTACGAAGCCACCCGGCACCCGACGCTGGTCAAGCCGGCGACGGCGGTCTTGCAGGAGTATCTCGACGACTTCCTCGACCATCACGCTCAGTATGCCCGCGAAGCCGGATACGCACCGCGCCTGCTGGCGGCCCTGATCGCCGCCCGGCGGCTCGCGACGCTCCACGCCCGCTCCGATCCGGAACGGGCTCGTCGCTACGGTCAATTCGAACGGGAATACCGCTCCGTGCCGCGCGAGCTGGCGTTGCAGGCCAAGTGGTGAGACCATGGTGACGCCGACACACAAGGACAGCGATTCATCGGAAGCGGGCAGGCCCTCGATCAGCGTCTTCTTTCCGTGTCACAACGAGCAGGACACCGTCGAACCGCTGATTCAGAAGACACATGCCTTCCTGGCCGGGCTGACCGACGATTTCGAGATTCTCGTCGTCGACGACGGCAGCACCGATCAGACCGGCCCCATCGCCGACCGCCTGGCCGCCGAGATCCCCCAGGTCCGCGTGATCCATCACCCGACCAATCAGGGATACGGCGCCGCCCTGCAGTCAGGCTTCCGCAACGCCCGAAAGGACCTGGTCTTCTACACCGACGGCGACGCGCAATTCGACATCACCGAATTGGCCGATATCCTGCCCTTGGCCAAAGAGTACGACGTAGTCACCTGCTACCGACTGAACCGCCAGGAAGGCCGCGTCCGGCGCCTCAATGCGTGGGGATGGGGCCTGGCGGTCCGCCTGCTTCTGGGGCTCAAGCTGCGCGACATTGATTGCGCCTTCAAGCTGTACCACCGTCGGGTCATCGACCAGATCGAGATGAAGAGCACGGGCGCCCTGATCGACGCCGAGATGCTCGCCCGGGCGCAGCGACGGGGCTTTTCCCTGGTTCAGCATGGCGTGCGTCACTATCCGCGCCGCAGCGGCCATCCGTCGGGGGCACGGCTGTCGGTCATTCTCCGGGCGTTTCGCGAGCTGTTCCGGTTACGTAAGGATATCCTGCGCGGAGCGGACTGATGCGCGTCTACCTTGCCGAAACCATGATCCGGCCCGACTTGCAGGCCCATCTGTTCTCCGAGGCCCTGCTGCACAACGTCCATGCCCTGAAGGGGCTGTGCCGACCGGGGACGAAGTTCTGCGCGGTCGTCAAGGCCAACGCCTACGGACACGGCCTGGCCGAGGTCGTGAATATCCTCCGACGCGCCAAGGTGGACTTTTTCGCCGTCGCCAGCATCTACGAGGCCATTCACATCGCCGCCATCGTTCGCGAGATTCCCATCCTGATCCTCGAGCCCATCTACCCCGCACAGGCGCCCGATCAGATCGTCGCGGCGGCCCGCAACGGCTTTCATGGCGTCGTCACAACCGTCGAGGCCGTGGATTTCATCGAATCCGTCCTGTCACGCGGAAACGACCTGTTGCGGGTTCACGTCAACGTCGAGTCGGGGATGGGCCGCTGCGGGGCCGACCCGGAGGTGGCCGAGGGCCTTATCGAGCGGATCGACAAGAGTGCGCACACCCTGCTGGCCGGGGTCTTCACGCACTTCGCCACAGCGGACGAAGAGGACTTGTCGTATGCCCACCACCAGCTCGACCGGTTCCGGCGTTTTCTGACGGCTCACGGCCTCGACCGCCGCGAGGGGCTCCTGCGACACGCGGCCAACAGTGCCGCCACGATCAAGCTGCCCGAGGCCCATTTCGACATGGTCCGCTGCGGGATCAGTCTTTACGGCTACTACTCCCGCCGGATGGCTGATCCGCCTATCCGCCTGCAACCGGCCATGCGGCTCGAGGCCCCGATCGTCCAACTCAAACATATTCCCGCAGGCCATCCGGTCAGCTACGGACGCAGCTTCGTGCCCGAACGCGACACCCTCACCGCCATGGTGAGCCTCGGCTACGCCGACGGGTACTGGCGCTGCTTCTCCAACCGGGCGTGTATGCGGATCGGCTCGCATCTCGTGCCCGTCGTGGGACGCGTCTGCATGGATCAGGTGCTGCTCGACGTGACCGACGTTCCCGATGTCAAGGTCGGACAACACGTTACGGTGATCGACAACGATCACGACTCCCCTTGCGGCGTCTACGCCCTGGCCGACCTGGCCGATACGATCTGTTATGAAATCCTCACGTGCGTGCACGCGCACGTCAACCGTGTGGTACACTGATCCGGCTATGAACGCGCACGGCTCACAACCCGATACCCCGTCACCAACCGGGGCCCTGGAACCGCCGTCGGATACCTGCCGGCTCTTCATCTACGGCTCGCTGCGCGATCCGTCGATCCTGCGGTCGGTGTGTGGATTCGCCTTCACGCTCAAGCCCTCTCACGCCGCGGGGACGATCCTGCGGGCGGAGCTGGCCCTGCTGCCGGGCTACCGTCGCGTCAGCCCGGACAACGTCTACTGGTACGCCGTCGAAGATCCGCAGGCCAAGATCGAGGGCCTGGTCATTCACGATCTGCCCGTCGGGGCGCTCAAGGAGATCGATCGTTACGAAGGCCACTATTACGACCGGCAGACCGTGACGGTCAATACCGCCGACGGCCCCGTCGAGGCGCAGGCGTATCTGGCGCAGGCCAAGGTCATGCGCCGGCGTTTCGGCGACCGTTTCCACGTCAACCTGATTCACGAACTGTGGCTGCGCAAACGCATCGAGGCGTTCTTCAAGGAGCGCACGCGACCCGGTGAGACCTCGCTGGACGCCGATCTCGAACGCCGTGCCCGCCGCACGCTGATGGGCACGACCGAACGGGACCTCATCGTCAGCACGCTCGGCGCGGGGGCGGTCAGTGATTACTACCTGGCCCACGAGCTGGACCGCCCGTATCCGAGCATCCGCCACCTGGCCGATGAGCCCGCCGTGCAGCCCTTCGCCCGCAATTACCTGACCCTCGTCCTCAAACACGTGCTCCTCAACGAAATCGAATGGCACATGTACCAGCAGCACCGCTTCGAGATCGAGCGGCTTGGTCCGTCGCCGCGATTCTTCCGCCGGACGATCGGCGTCCTGGCGGCGCTGCGCATCCTCAACGGCAACCAAGCCGTGGTCAAGCCAATCATCGAACGAGGCCTCGAAGCCATGCCCTTCGGCCGTGAATTCGACCTGATCGACTACGTCAAGTACGCCATCCGCGCCGCCGACAGCATCTACGACCCGCGCCTGGCGCAGAGCCACCTGGAGCGGATCGCCGCCAATCAGCAGCCGGGCCTGGTCCCCCTCGGCGCCGAGCTGGAAATGAGCAACCTCGGCGTTCGCGCCGTCCAGAAGGATCAGACCCCCAGCGACGAAGTCTTCGACGGATTTCGGTACTTTCACGATTTCGGGCTGAACGTGCTCACGTGGAAACTCGGCGGTCACATCGACGATCACTCCGGCGAGGCCACGCCCCACCGTCGCGGATTCCTTGAGCTGGCGCCGGGGCGGCTGAATATCGCCGCAGAACTGTCCAAACCGGCCACGTCCGACCCATGGGTTCTCAATCAGCTCATCCACGAGATCATGAGCTTTTATCCCGTTCAACCGCATAGCCTGCATCTGTCGTTTCAAGTCCGAAAGAGCCAGCGCCGCGCCCCCCGCACGTTACCGCCGGCGTTCATCAAGTGCCTTCTGGCTCTGGCCGGCGGTACGTGCCAGCGCGTTCGGGGAAAGCTGTGGATCAGCCGGGTAGCCCACGATGAAATCCGGCAGAACGTCTGCGGCGAGGAATTCGTCTTCGCCCGACGCAGCCTCCGGCACGCCTTCATGCCCCCCGATGAGTTCACCAAGTCCCCGACCCACATGGTCACCAGCGTGCAGCAGTACAAGTTCATCCGCTTAGAGCGCCGGGCGAACTACGAACCCCTGATCATGGCCCTGAAGGGTTTGCAACTGGCCTACAACCCCGGGGACTACCTGACGGCCGCCCAACTGGCCCAAAGCCGCCGCCTGCGACGACAGTATGAACAAATCAAGCAGTGGTGCTTCGACCCCACACCGCTGAGCCGGCGCACCCGCAGCCGGTTTCTCGACGCGGTGCGAAAGGGTCTGATGGACGAGGCGCATCACCGCCCCGCCCATAAGCTGCACTACATTGACTGGGCGATCGGGGCCATCGACGTGCAACTACGGCTGTTCAACAAGGAACTGGAACGCGGAGAGATGATTGGACCGCCCGCCCCGGAATCCGCGCGCTGAGGCGCGGCTCAGCCGTTGTCAGCCGCCAGAAACGCATCCACCTTAGCCATAAGGGCCTTGACGTGCGCCGCCGAGGTGGCAAAAGCCTCGCGCTCGGCCGGTTGAAGCTCCAGCTCAATGATCCGCTCGACCCCCGCCGCCCCGAGGACCACCGGCACGCCGACGAACGCCCCGCCCACACCGTATTCGGCCTCGCACCAGGCCGAGCAGCACATCACGGCCTTGCGATCCGCCAGAATCGCCTCGGCCATGCGCACCGCCCCCGCGGCCGGTGCATAATAGGCGCTGGTGCCCAACAGCTCCACGACCTCCATACCCCCATTGCGGGTCCGCTCGATGATCGCCGCGATCCGCGCCGGCTCCATCAGCTCCGTCACCGGAACGCCCGCGACCGAGGTGTATCGGGGCAGCGGCACCATGTCATCCCCGTGGCCGCCCATCAGGACCGCGTGCACGTCGCCGACCCAGACACCCAGCTCTTCGGCGAGGAAATAGGCGTACCGCGCCGCATCCAGGGCCCCGGCCATGCCCAACACGCGGGTCGCCGCAAAGCCCGTCACCTTCGCCGCGGCATACACCATTGCATCCAGCGGGTTACATACCACAATGACGACCGCCTCCGGGCACCGCCGCCGCACCTCGTCGCTAACGGACTGCACAATCGCCGTGTTCTTCGCCAACAGGTCATCACGGCTCATCCCCGCCTTTCGCGGCATGCCGCTGGTGATGATCACCAGGTCGCTCTGGTCCGCCAAGGCCCAGTCGGTGGTTCCGCGCACCGATCCGCCGAAGGCCTCCACCCCACCCGACTGGGCCAGGTCGAGCGCCTTGCCCTGGGCCAGACCCGGCACGATGTCCAACAGCACGATATGCCCCAAGCCCCGACAGGCGGCAAGGTGGGCCACCGTGGCCCCCACATTGCCGGCCCCCACCACCGTGATCTTCTTCGGCATCGGTCCTCTCCCTGCGTCCGTCCGCGCCACCGCCGCCCGGATCATGAGCCGACGGCGATCAGTTCCATGAGTAATCGTTCCATCGCAACGGGCGCCGTCGTGCGCCCGGTCTTGATCCCGTGGTCGATGTGGGCCAGTTGAGCCAGCACCGATCCGATCTGCATCAGCGACAGTCGGCGCGCCTGCTGAAAAAACGCCTCCTGGCGCCGCCAGACCTTGAGCCGGGGGGCGATCTGCTGAGGCGATTGCCCCGCGTCCAACAGCGCCCGCGCGGAGAACAGCCGTCGGAAATGGTACGCGAACGCCCCCACCACGGTGTACTCGGCGCTGCGGTCGGCCTCGAACAGCCGTCGCAGGCGGCCGATCGCCTCGGCGCGGTGTCCCGCGGTCATGGCCCCAATCACGTCGAACGCCCCGAACACCCGGTTGTGCCCCACCAGGACCTCGACGTCACCGGCGGTGATGGTCTGGCGCGAGCCCACGTAGACCGCCAGCTTCTCCACCTCCCGCGCGACGCGGCCCGGATCATCGCCCGTCCACTCCACCAACAGGTCGGCCGCCTCCCGCGCCAGCGTCTTGTCGTGCTCCTGTCGGGCGCAACTTGCCGCCCATCCGGCCAACTTCGCCGGCGCGACGGCCCCGGCCTCCATCACAGCATCCGAGCCGGCCAGTTTCTTGGCCAGCCGCGTGTTCTTCGGCCAGGATTTCACCACCAGCAGCAGAATCCCCGTGGGGCTTGGCTCCTCCAGGTATCGCTCCAACGCCTGTCGATGGGCCGAAACGAAGGCATCGGCGTCCCGCAGCACCACGACCCGGCGAGAGGCCAAAAACGGCAACGTCCGCAACTCGTCCAGCACCTCGGCGATCCCAACCTTGTCGGGCTCGGGCTGGTGGAGGCACAGCGCCCTCTCCTCCGGCGCCAACCATCGGTCCAGAAGCCGTTCCACCTGTCGGCCGACGAGGTACGGATCATCGCCGACGACCACGTACACGCCGCCTGAAGGCTCGGATTGTCTTGCCTGTTTGACCATGACCTTCGGTCGCGACAACTATTCCGGCTCGTCCGGGGAGGATTCGGGCATCGTCGCCGACTCGTCCGACTCGTCCGCGTCGTCGGCCTCGTCCTCCGCGATCAGCCGGGCCACCGCCACCAGCTTGTCGCCGGCCCCCAGACGAATCATCCGCACACCCGCCGTGTTGCGCCCGATCGCGCGGACCTCATCGAGCCCCGTGCGGATGATGAGCCCCTGCGCGGTAATCATCATGATCTCATCATCGTCATGGACCGCCTTGAGCGCGACGACGCGGCCGTTTCGATCGCCGGTCTTGATATTGATCAGGCCCAGGCCGCCCCGCCCCTGCAACCGGTACTCCTCCAGGTCGGTCCGCTTGCCGTATCCCTTCTCGCACACGGTCAGGAGGCTGGCCCCCGGATCGACCTTGACCATATCCACGACCTCGTCGCCCTCGTGCAGGCGGATTCCGATCACGCCACGGCTGACCCGCCCCATCGAACGCACCTCCGTCTCGCTGAAGCGGATGGCCATCCCCTCGGCCGTGCCCAGAATGATTTCGTCCATCCCGCTGGTGACGACGACGCCGATGACCTCGTCGTTCGCGTCCAGCTTGATCGCGATCACGCCGCTGCTGCGCGGATTGCCGTAGGCCGAGAGCACGGTCTTCTTGACCAGCCCGTTCTTCGTGGCCATCACCAGTTGCTGCTCGTCGAACTGCCGCACGTTGATGATCGAGGCGATCTGCTCGTCCTTCAGATTCAGCAGGTTCACGATATTGCGGCCCCGGCTCTGGCGCGACAGGTTCGGAATGTTGAACACCCGCAGCCAGTGGCAGATGCCCTTGGTGGTGAACACCAGCAGGTAATCGTGCGTGGAGGCGGTGAACATGTGCTCGATGAAGTCGTCTTCCTTCGTCGTCGAGCCGATGATGCCCTTGCCGCCGCGGCCCTGCCGGCGATACGTGTCGATGGGCATGCGCTTGATATAGCCCTGGTGGCTGATCATCACCAGCACCTCTTCCTCGGCCACAAGGTCTTCCATATCAAACGTCACCGCGTCGGTCTCCACGATGGTCGTCCGTCGCGGATCCCCGTATTTCTCCTTGATCTCGTGGATGTCCTCCCGCACCACGTCCAGTTGCAGGTTGCGGTCGGCCAGCAGCGCCTCGTAGCCCGCGATTCGCTCGGCCAGCTCGGCGTACTCCTTGGCCAGCTTCTCGATTTCCAGGCCCGTCAGCCGCTGCAATTGCATCGTGAGAATCGCGTCCGCCTGTGGCCCGGTCAGGAAGTGCTCGCCCTGGCTCTTCTCCGTAACGAACGCCTCCGGCAGGATCCGCCGCAGCGTCGCTACCTCCACGAGCCGCAGCGGCTTGGCCATCAAGGCCAGCTTGGCCGCCGGCGTATCCGGCGACCGCTTGATCAGGTCGATGATCTCGTCAATGTCGCTGACCGCCAGGAGCAGGCCTTCCAGGATGTGGGCCCGGTTGCGACACCGCCGCAGCAGAAACCGCGTCCGCCGCCGGATCACGGTCAGGCGATGGTTGATGTACAGCTTCAGAAGCTGCTTGATGTTCAGCGTCTCGGGGCGGTTGTTTACCAGCGCCACGTTGTTGATGGCGTAGGTGCTCTGCAAGGGCGTATAACGCCACAGCTTGTTGAGCACCACGTTCTCATCGGCGTCCTTCTTCAACTCGACGACGATCCGCAACCCCTTGCGGTCCGACTCATCCCGCACGTCGGCCACCTCGGGCAACTGTCCGCCCCGCACGCAGTCGGCGATCTTCGAGACAATGGTGGTCTTGACCACCATGTAGGGAATCTCGTTGAACACCAGGCTCACCTTGCCCTTCTTGCCCTCCTCGATGGTGTGCTTGGCCCGCACTTTGAGATGACCCCGTCCGGTCACGTAGGCCTCGAGGATGCCCTTGCGCCCGCAGATGATGCCGCCGGTGGGGAAGTCCGGCCCCGGCAGCCGCTCCAGGATGTCCTTGAAGCCGCATTCCGGGTCGTCCAGCATCAGCAGCAACGCATCGCACACCTCGCCGACGTTGTGCGGCGGGATGTTCGTGGCCATGCCCACGGCGATGCCGCTGGCCCCGTTGACCAGCAGGTTCGGGAACTTGCCCGGCAGGACCGTCGGCTCCTGCCGCGTCTCGTCATAGTTGGGGATGAAGTCGACCGTGTCCCGCTCGAGATCCTCCAGCAGGTCCATCGCCGCGGCGGTCATCCGCGCCTCGGTGTACCGCATGGCCGCCGGCGGATCGGCGTCGATGCTGCCGAAGTTGCCCTGCGGATCGACCAGCGTCACTCGCATCGCCCAATCCTGCCCCAGTCGAACCAGGGTGCCGTAGGTCGCCTGGTCGCCGTGCGGGTGGTAATTGCCGCTGGTGTCACCGACGATCTTGGCGCACTTGCGGTGCTTGGATCGCGGCCCCAGATTCAGGTCGTTCATGGCCACCAGAATCCGCCGCTGGGAAGGTTTCAGACCGTCCCGCACGTCGGGCAGCGCGCGCGAGATGATCACGCTCATGGCGTAATTCAGGTAGGACGTCTTCAGTTCGTCTAAAATCTGAAGGTCTTCAAACCGCTCTTCGGCCGGTTTCTGTGCCTCTGCCATCGCAGTCCCTGCTTACCAGAATCCTCGTACACGCCTTCCGCCCCCGCCGGTAACGCCTCCACAGGAAACCCGGAATGTACACCTGAACCGCGAAAAAGTCAACGATCGGCGCACATTTACACCCCGTTGGCACCTCCTGCCACCGCCCACGGACGCCCTCGATCGGACGCTTCCGCAGGACCCGTTATGGGACCGCAACCCGCCCGGCCAAAAAGCTTCGCGGGCCTTCCCGCCGTCAGCGCGGGTGCCGGCGGACACCTCGGCCGGCCCGTCCAGAGCGCGACCCACGGACGCGCTGCCGCAACCGCCCGCAAGAACCCCGGCCGAGCCCCTCCGCACGCCCGTTTATCGGACGGTCTCTACTCGACCCCACGCAGCGACCCGTTTTGCCCGCGGAAGCAACGTTTTCTATGCTTTACTGGTCGTCGCGGTCCGGACGGTCTGGCCGCCCATTCCGGACCGGGTGCTAATGCCGCCGCCCCGGCCGGACGACTACCTGGTGGATGACGATGGTGCACCAAGGCTGTGCACATCGGGCCCATACGGCTGGCAAGGCAGGGAAGGAAGCGTACGAAGGCGATGTTGAAACTGCTCAAAAAACGTGTCTACCCGATCGGCGTGGACCTCGGCAGCGGCCATCTCCGCATGGCGCAGCTCGGGTTTGATGGAGATCGGATTTATCTTCATGCCGCCGCCTGGGAGGCGATCCCCCAGGGCATTCGCGCCGGCAGCCCCGATTGGCAGCGATGGGCCGTGGACACCATCCGACACATGACCCGCGAAGGTGGCTTCAAGGGACGCAACACCATCAGCGCCCTGCCGAGTCACGCGGTCTTCATCGACCAAGTCCGCATCCCCAAGATGCCCGAGAAGAAGATCGCCCAAGCCGCTCTGAACAAGGTGGCCAAGCGGCTGCCCTTCCCCGCCAGTGAAGCCACGATCAAACACGTGACCGTCGCCCATCCCTCCAGCAATGGCGAGATGGACGTTCTCCTCATGGCCACGGCCCAGCGTCAGATTGACTACCACCTGGCCATTTACGAAAACGCCGGGCTCGAGACCGAGGGCATTTCCGTCTGGCCGCAGGCTCTGATCAACAGCTTCGTGCATTTCTTCAGCCGGCGGGCCGAGGACACCGACGTCGTGGCGCTGCTCATGGACATCGGCACCAACCACACCAACGTGGTGATCTGCCGCCAGGAGGATCTGTACTTCGCCCGCATGATCCCCCTGGGATTCAATCAGCTTGTGCAGAGCCAGATGATCCAGCAGCTCGTGGCCGAGATCGACGCCTGCTGTCGCTACTACGACTCGGTCGCCGGCGCCACGCGCATTGGACGCCTGATGTTCCTGGCGGGCCTGGGGATCGACAAGCCGATCTGCGAGCGGGTCGCCCAACTGGCGCAGCGCATGCAGATCTCCGCCCAGATGGGCGACGTGCTTTCGGCCGTGGAACGACGGTCGGGACTCGATGAACTGATCGACAAACGGGATAACCGCGTCAACTGGTCCACGGCCTTCGGGCTCAGTCTGGCCGGGGCGCGATGACCGCGATTGAGGGAGGTGGCCATGGCCAGAATCGACTTCGTTCCTAACGATTACGTCCAACAGAAGGAATGCGGACGCGCCAACTTCCTGTATCTGGTGCTCTTCGGCATTCTCATGGGCGCGATCGGCGTGACCTTCTCGATCATCAAGATGCGGCAGCGGGCGGTCGAGTCGCATCTGGCGGCCCTCGAGCAGAAGATGGCCGCCGCCGACACGCAGATCGCACAACTGGACAAGCTCAAACGCAAGACCACCACGATGATGCACTCGATGGTCACCACCGCCGAGTTGCTCGAGCCCGTTCCGCGTAGCGTCGTGCTGGCCTGTCTGACCAACAACCTGCCCGGTGGGGTGTCGCTGCTCGAGCTCGATCTCAAGGAGAAGGACATCGCGCCCGCCGCCCCCAAGGCCACGCCCAAGACCAGTCAGTACCAGAAGGCTCAGGCGGCCCAGAAGCCCGACGCCTTGCAGCCCGGCGAGACGCCGCGCCAGGCTCGAACCCGGACCACCGTCGAGATCAAGGGCATTGCCCCCAGCGATATCGAGGTGGCCACCTACATTGCGCGCCTCGGAACCTCGATCCTCATGAGCGAGGTCGCCCTGGTCGAAAGCCAGGAACACATCATCGACGACGTGCGGTTCCGGGAGTTCAAGCTGACCGCCACCCTCAAGGAGGATATCACACTGACCAAGGAGGACATCGAGAGGATCCGTCGGCCCACGAGTCGGGACACCTGATCGCTGTCTCGCCCCCCTGGAGCCTGCGCTATCGGAAAGGTTGAGTATGTCGAGTGCATCCCGAAAACTGCTGTTCTTCGTACTGCTGGTGGGGATGGCCTACGTCTCCTACGCCTACATGATCAAACCGGCCAACCAGCACCTGAGCGAGGCCCAGGATCAGGTGCAGCAGAAACAGGCCAAGCTGCGCGAACTCGAGCGGGCGACGGCCTCGGCCCAGGACCTGACCCAACAACTGATCAAGGTGGAAGAGGCCATCGCCGTCTTTGAGAGCAAGTTGCCCAGCGAAAGCGAAATCGATACGATTCTCAGCGACATCACCGTCATCGCGCAGCGCAACGGGCTGGCCTCGAAGAAGATCCGCACGCTGAAGATCAAGGAAAAGAGCGGCTGCTTCGAACAGCCCCTGGAGATGGAGCTGGCCGGCAACTTCAACAGTTACTACGCGTTTCTGCTGGAGCTGGAGAAGTTGGATCGGATCACGCGCATCAGCGAGCTGAGTCTCAAGAAGCAGTCCAAAAACGAAGGGCATACGCAAGCCCGTTTCGTGCTGAGCATCTTCTTCCAGAACCGCCGCACGTAAAACCCTAGCCTGGAGTGTGCCATGTTGCCATTCATACAAGATGATCAAACACCCGACCGCGGCTCGGCGGCCGAATCCCGACCCGCCGCGACGTCGCCCGCGAACGCCGACGAGCAGATCAGCTCGGACAGCGACTACCTGCTGCCGGCCGAGCACGGCAAGAACGCCCGCCAGAGCACGATCATTCTGGTGGTTTTGTTCGTCCTCGGCGGCCTCGTCGTCTGGTTCATGGTCAAGAAAGTCGGCCCGAAGGCGATTTTCGCCGCGGGGCCCAGCCCGGCCGAGGAACGCCTGGAGCAATACGTGGACCTGGTCAGCGGCATGGAAGCCGAGTTCAACACCGCCGTCGACGACCTCATGGGCCGCTTCGATCAGTTCTCGAACATCGAGCAGGTCGGGGTCGCCGAACTGACCAAGAATCCCTTCCGCAGTGACCTGGCGGTGCTGCCCGAGGTGCAACCTGACACCAGCCGCGCCAAGGCCCGCGAGGAGGCCAAGCGCCGCGCCGAGAGGCTCCAGTTGTGGAGCATCATGGCCTCGCCTCAAGGCAGTTGCTGCATGATCAACGAGAAAATCGTCCACGTCGGCGACGTGATCGACGGCTTCACCGTCGTCGGGATCGAGGAACGGTTCGTCGATCTCACCCTCAATGGATTCACCTTTCGATTGCAGATGATGGAATGAGACTCTTCGGTAACAACCCCAAGACCAAGGTCCCTCAGGCCGACGCGCCCGGCGGCGATGCGCAGGCATCCGGCGCCGCCGTGGTGGAGCTGGCACCGGGTCTGTGCAACCTGTACTCGCCGGAAACCGCCGAGCCCTGTCGGACCCGTGACCTGGCCGACGTGCTGCTGGAGATGGAGCACATCACCCAGAAGCAATACGACCAGCTCCGACAGGACCAGACCCGGCGGCGCGGCACGGACCTGGATAAGCTCGCCCGCTTCCTCGGGCTCAGTGACGAGGTCATTCTCGAGGCCAAGGCCCGATTGTACGGATTCCAGTTCCTCCGCCTGACGGCCGAGCAGGTCGATCGGCAGGCCTTCGAGACGCTGCCCCTGGACTACATTAAGAGCAATCGCATCCTGCCGCTGGCCCTGCGCGAGGAGACCCTGGTCGTCGCCACGAGCGACCCGACCAATGTGTTCGCCCTGGACGACGTCAAGCGACAGACCGGCCGTCCCGTGGAGGTGGTGGTCTGCACCGCCGCCGACATCGACGCCGTGTGCAACGCCCTGGACGATACCCAGTTCGACTTCGACGCCGACGAGGCCCTCGACATTGAGAACCTCGAGGTCGTCCAGGAATCCGAGGAGGACGTGGCCGACTTGGAGCGCAGCGCCGGTGCCTCCCCCGTCATCCAGTTCGTCAACCAATTGCTGATTCGGGCGCTGCACGAAGGGGCCAGCGACATCCACGTCGAACCCAAGGAAAAGTACACCAAGGTCCGATTCCGCATCGACGGCATGCTGTTCGACGCCAAAACCGCCCCGGCCAAGATGCACCCGGCGATCGTGTCCCGGCTGAAGATCATGTCCAACCTGGACATCTCCGAACGGCGGCTGCCCCAGGACGGCAAGATCCACGTTCGCATCAGCGGCCGCAGCGTGGACCTGCGCGTCTCCGTACTGCCGGTCACGCAGGGGGAAAAGGTCGTCGTCCGTATTCTCGACAGCAGCTCCATCATGCGCGGGCTGGACAACTCGGGCATGGAGCCCGACATCATCGAACGATTCCGCCAACAGATCGCCCTGCCGCACGGGATCTTCCTGGTCACCGGGCCGACGGGCTCCGGAAAAAGCACCACGCTGTACTCGGCGCTGGCCGAGCTCAAGAGCGACACGGCCAACATCAGCACGGTGGAGGACCCCGTCGAATACGACCTGGAGTTCTGCAACCAGGTGCAGGTGCACGAGCAGATCGGCATGACCTTCGCCGCGGCGCTGCGCAGCCTGCTGCGACAGGACCCCGACATTATCATGGTCGGCGAAATCCGCGACCAGGAAACGGCCCGCATCGCCGTCCAGGCCGCGCTCACCGGACACCTGGTCCTGTCCACGCTGCACACCAACGACGCCCCCAGCAGCATCTCCCGGCTGGTCAATATCGGTATCGAACCCTATCTGATCGCCGCCTCGCTGAACGGCATTTTGGCCCAGCGCCTTGTGCGGCGCATCTGCGAGCACTGCAAGGAACCCTTCACGCCGCCCAAGAGCATCCTCAAGACCATCGAGGCGGCAGGGCTCGACCCCGCCCGTCTTGTTCACGGCAAGGGTTGCGACCAGTGCCGGGACAGCGGATACGCCGGGCGGGCCGGCATCTTTGAACTGCTCGTCATGGACGATCAGTACCGCGATATCATCAACCGCGATCCCTCCGTCAACGGGATGCGCAAGGCCTTCCGCGCCAGCGGCGCCGACAGCCTGTTTGAGGACGGCATCAAGAAGGTCGCCCAAGGCGTCACCACCATCGAAGAGGTTCTTCGCGTGACGCAGGCGGCCGCCCCCGAGGCGGACGGCACCATCAAGACCGTGGCCGTCACCGCGCCCGAAAAACCCAAGGCCCCCGAGCCCAAACGCCGCCCCCCCGCCCGACGTCGGGCCGGCGGTGACCCTCAAGACCGTGAGCCCAACACGTCCGATACAACAGGTCGAATCAGCCGGACCAACGGCGGACGCCTCTCTGGAGAATGACCGTTATGATCAACATCAAATCCATGCTGGCCCAGTCCATCGAACACGGCGCCTCCGACGTCCACATCAACGTCGGCATGCCGCCCATCATGCGTATCAATACCGAGCTGATTCTCATGGACCTGCCCGTCGTCTCCGACAAGGACGCCAAGCAGATGGTCCTGGACATGGTCGGCCCCGAGAAACTCCAGAAGTTCGAGGAAAAGAAGGACCTCGACTTCTCGGCCATGATCGACGACGGCAGCCGATTCCGCGTCAACGCCCATTACCAGCGCGACACGATCGCGATCTCGTTTCGTGTCATCTCGAATCAGATCCCGGAAATCGAAGACCTGCACCTGCCCGATATCGTCCGCGAGCTGACCGATCTGCCCCGCGGCCTGGTGTTGGTCACCGGGCACACGGGGTCGGGTAAAAGCACCAGCCTGGCGGCCATGATCAACGTCATCAACCGCAAGTACCGCAAACGTATCATCACGCTGGAGGACCCTATCGAGTATCTGCTGGAGAACCGCAGCTCGATGATCGAACAGCGGGAGATCGGCGCCGACTGCCCCAGTTTCGCCAGCGGGCTCAAGCACGTCCTGCGGCAGGACCCCGACATCATCCTGGTCGGCGAAATGCGCGACCTGGAGACCACCAGCTCGACCATCACCGCCGCCGAGACCGGGCACCTGGTCTTCAGCACCCTGCACACCGTCAACGCGCCGCAGACCGTCGAGCGAATCATCGACATCTACCCGGCCAATCAGCAGAACCAGATCCGCGCCATGCTCGCCAACACCCTGCAGGCGGTCATCTCCCAGACCCTGTTCCGGCGCGTCGACGAGCCGGGGATGGTGCCCTGCACCGAGATCCTGCTGTGCACCTCGGCCGTGCGGAACTGCATCCGCGAGAACCGCGTGTACGAAATCCCCAACATTATCGAGACATCGCGGCGCATGGGCATGCAGAGCATGGACCACAGCATCGCCGAGAACTACGCCAAGGGCTTCATCGACCGCGAAGAGGCCATCATGCGATCGAGCAACCCCGGCAAGATGGACAAGATGCTCGCCCCGGCCGGCACGGCCGTGGCCGCCGCCGTTGAATGACCCTGAGAGGAGCCGATGCCATGTCGCTCTTGCAGCGCACCATCCAGAATGCCCAGACTACGATGGCCGGCCGCTCGACCTCGCCGGGATCGTCGCGGAGCACCTCCAAAAAGCTCACCGACTACCTCGAAAGCGGGCCGAGCCGCAAGGACATCCTGAACTTCACCAACCAGTTGGCCGTCATGGTCCGCGCCGGTATCAGCCTTCAGGATGCTCTGGAGTCCATCGCCTCGCAGATGCAGAAAAAGCGATTCCGCAAGATTCTCATGGATCTCAAGGAACGCATCGAGGCCGGCCAGAGCTTCTCCCAGGCCCTCGGCGAGCACGGGGACGTCTTCAGCGACCTCTACATCAACATGGTCGCCGCCGCGGAGTTGAGCGGATCACTCAGCATGATGCTCCAGCGCCTCGTGGAGTATCTCGATCATGAGGCCGAGACCCGTGCCCAGGTCATCACCGCCATGGTCTATCCGCTCATCATCGCCATCATGGCGGTGTCGGCCACGACCTTTCTGCTGATCTTCGTGCTGCCCCGATTCCTGACCGTCTTCGCGGGCAAGGAGCATCTGCTGCCCGGGCCCACCAAGATCATCATGACCATCAGCGGCTTCATGCGGCATTATTGGTACGTTGTGTTCCCCTCCATCGTCGCGGTCATGGGCGCGTTCTGGTACTTCATCCACACCCGCGTCGGCCGTGAATGGTGGGACGCCATGAAGCTGCGCATCCCTCTGCTGCGCAGGGTCTGCAACTGCCTGTACATCACCCGCGGCCTGCACACCATGGGCGTGCTGACCAATGCCGGCGTGCCCATCCTGGATACGATCGCCATCACCGCGCGGGTCACGGGCAATCAGCTCTTCGAGCGCATGTGGCAAGGCGTGCATGATGAGGTCCGACAGGGCAAGAAGATCGCCCCCAGCCTGTCGCCCTACGAGCTCATGCCCACCGGCGTGATCCAGATGATCAGCAGCGGCGAGGAATCCGGCACGCTCGCCGAGGTCCTCAAGGACGTCGCCGAGTTCTACAATCGGGAACTGCGCACCGTCATCAAGACCGTCACCAGCATGATCGAGCCGCTAATGATCGTCGTCATGGGCTTTATCGTCGGCTTCATCGCCATGAGCATCATCCTGCCCATCTTCAAGATGTCCAGCGTCGCCGCGGGGCGCTAATCGGGAGGATCGAACGATGCAGAACGATAGACGACGCCAACGCGCAGGCGGGCTGTCGCTCGTCGAGACGCTGGTGGCCATGGTCATCATCGGCCTGACGATCGCCGCGATCGTCGCGGGCACCGCCGCCTTCACGCAGGCCGGTGGCGCCGGTCTGGACCTGTCCACCGCCGAGTTCCTCATCGAAGAAATCCGCGAGCTGACCGCCTCGCTGCCCGTGATCGATCCGGAGAACGGCACCAGCGTCTTCGGACCGGAATCCGGCGAGGGCACCGTGGCGGCGTACGACGACGTGGACGACTTTGACGGTGCGAGCTTTTCGCCTCCCATCGACATTCACCGCAATCCGCTCCACGAGTTCGCCACGTTCACCCAGCGGATCACCGTCGAGAACGTCGACGTGGCCGACCTGACACAGGTCCGTGGCGACCACACGACCGATTTCGTCCGCGTGACCGTCGAGATCCTCCGCCACGGGCAGGTCATCAGCTCGTGCAGTTGGATACGGACACGTTCTTAATCGAAAGGATCGGGCCATGAAACCCACTCGACAATCCCGCCGCCGTGCGTTTACCTTGGTCGAGGTGATCCTCTCACTGATCATTCTGGCCATCCTGATGGCCGCCCTGGGTGCGGCCTTCCAGGGCTCGACGAACAGCTACGCCGCCAGCGAAGGGCTGACCGAGATGATCAACACGGCTCGCCAGGCCCTGCTGCGAATCACGTCCGACATCCGAACCGCCCAAGGCGTCGCCCCCGTCGGTGGCAGCGGTGACGTCGACAATCACCAGTGTTCGCTCTTCCGGGCCGATGGGACCCATGTGACTTACCACTACAACACGTCGACCGCCGCCTCGTATGACGCCGCCCTCGACGACCAGACTCTCTACCTCATCATCAACAGCGGCGCCTCCGCCGGGACGTATCGTCTCTGCGACCACGTGCTCGATATGACGTTTGAGCGCGGCATGGACGAGGACGATGTACGGAACGTCCGCATCGGCATGACCCTGACCGACGATACCGGTCAGCCCCCCCAGACGCTCCACACCGCGGCCGTCGTCCGGACACTGGAATAAGAGGGGCAAGAACCGGACAACCGCGTGATGCGCCCCACCGCCGGCTCGGCGGCCTTCCGATGGACCGGGGAAGCACGGGGACTGTCCTCCACTGAGACGCCGCATCCGCGCACAAAATAAGGGAGTCCGGACGGTATCAACCAACGCCATGTAGGGTCCGACTCCCTTGTTGCGACATGCCCGAATGCACGCTACCGCGGATCGTGCTGGAACCGAAATGGCCCAAGCTGCACTCGCAACACCTATACTATAACACCTGCGTGGGCCAAAGTCAAGTCACCCCGCCGCTGATCTTCAGCCTGCGCATCAGCCCTGCGTTTCCTGCGCGGCTCAATCGTTTGTGGACAGGGCCGTCTCCACCAGATCGCAGAGAATGTGGTAGGCCAACTGGTGCACCTCCTGAACCCGGGCGGTACAGTCCGTTTCCACCGCCAGGCACACGTCCGCCAGCCCCTCCAGCGGGCGGCCCGCCCGCCCCGTGAACGCCAGGATGCGCCCGCCCATCGAGCGGGCCCGCTCGGCCGCGGCCAGCACGTTCGCCGAACGCCCGCTGGTCGAAAAGGCCCACAGCACGTCACCGGCCCGGAGCAGGCCTTCCACCTGCCGGGCGAACACCCCTTCGAAATCGTAGTCGTTCGCCCATGCCGTCATCACCGAGGTATCCGTCGTCAGCGCGATCGCCGCCAGGGCCTTTCGCTCGCGCTGAAAACGCCCCACCAACTCACCGGCGATGTGCTGGGCGTCGGCCGCCGAGCCCCCGTTGCCGCAGAGCAGCACCTTGCCGCCCTCCCGCAGACACGCCACCAGCAGATCGGCCGCCGCCTGGAGCACATCAAGCTGCCGCTCGGCCAATGCGCCCACCAGCACCCGATGGTCCTCAATCGCCCGCGACATGCGGCCCTTCATGCCCGTCTCCTCACGACGAACCACCGGAACCCGACCGACGACGGCCACCGCGTGATCCGCCACGGGGACCCGACTTGCGGCGCGGGCCGCTCCGTCCCGACCCGCCTGGCCGGCCACGTCCCCGGCCCTTGCCCTTGCCCCCGCCCCTGCCCGAACCGAGCGCCTCCAGGTCGGGCGGCTCCCCGTGCCACCGGGGCTCCAGACTGTTGACCTCGATCAGATGTTTCAGGTCCCGCAGGTCACGCCGCGTGTAAAACGTCACGGCCACGCCGCGTCGGCCCATTCGCGCCGTCCGTCCCGTCCGGTGCGTGTAAATCTCCGAATTAGTGGGAAAATCAAAATTGATCACGTGCGAGGCATGACTGAAATCCAGCCCCCGTCCCGCCACGTCCGTGGCGATCATCACCCGAATCTGCTTGCTGCGAAACCGCCGAAACAGGCTCGTCCGCTTGGACTGGTCCAGCCCCCCGTGGATCGCCTCGACCCCCTTGACCTGGCCCTTGATCCGGCCAAAGAGCCGCTCGACGCCCCGCCGCGAATTGCAGAAGATGATCGCCTGTGCCGGATCCTGTTCGGCCAGATACTTCAGCAGGTCCGCCTCGTGATCCGCCGGTCGCGTCGGGTAGAACCAATGCTCCAGGTTCTCCGGTGCAATCTGGTCGACGTTGAGCTCGACGTACACCGGGTCCCGCAGGTACTTGTTGGCCAGCTTCTTGATCGCCGCCGGCATCGTCGCGCTGAACAACAGCGTCTGGTGCTCGTGCACCATGCACGATTCGATAAAGTCCACCGCCTCGGAGAAGCCCATGTCCAGCATCTCGTCGGCCTCGTCCAGCACGAACGTCCGTACCTCTGAGAGCCGCAGCGGGCTGTTGTACAACAGGTCGATCAAGCGCCCGGGCGTCGCCACCAGGACGTGCACACCGTGCGCGAGCTTGCCCTTCTGGATGTCCATGCTGAACCCGCCGTACGCCGCAAACGGCGCCACGTGCAGGTACTTGGCGATGGAGGAGATCTCCGTGACGTATTGCAGCGCCAGCTCCCGCGTGGGCACCAGGATCAACGCCTGCACCGCGTCCACGTCCGGCTCTACCCGCTGCAGCAGGGGAATGGCGCACGCGGCCGTCTTGCCCGATCCCGTCTCGGCGCGGGCGATCATATCCCGCCCCGACAGGATGTGTGGAAACGTCAACGCCTGCACCGGCGTCAACTCGGTATATCCCTTCTCCTTCAGGGCCCGGAGAATCTCGGGCTTTAAGTCCAGATCGGCAATCTTCATCGGCTGTGAGGTGCTCCCAATCGCTTCATTTTCGGCTATGGAAACACTACACTATAGACTTTGCCCTCGCCGCGTCAACCGGCCGCGACCACCATCTGAAAAAGAAATCCCCGCTCTCACCGTCCACTTGGGCGACCAAGTTCCCCGCCGTCCACCTGCGACCGGCCCGCACTCGCCAGAAAACGCCGATCCGGCCCCCCTTGCCGTGGCACGAACACTCCCTGGGCCCGGTCGGTAGCGGGCTAGAACGTATAGCGCACGGCGGCGTAGACGTTCGTGTCGTTCTGGAACTGGGCGAAAAACGTATGGGGCTCATCGCCGAAAAAGATGTTCGCCCCCAGCTCCAGGGCCAGGTTGTCCGTGGCCTTGTAGTGCAGGTTGGGCCGTATGTACGCGTCCTCGTCGCTCGGACTGTAATACGTGAACAGCGACAGCCGCAGGTTCTGATTCATCATCAATTGCGTCAGCCGCAGCGTGACCACATGCCGATTCTGGTCCCGGGCACGGCCCCCCATCAGGCTCGCCCGGTAGGCCGAGTAGTCCATCATGTGCTCGACGTAATACTGCATGCCCGCGGTGAAGTCCTTGGCCAGCTCCTGCGTGTACCCCACCAGAAACCGCAACTGGCTGTTGTCGATCCGGCCATCGTCACCGCCCGGATCATCGTCCGAGTCATAGTACCCGAACTCGACGTTACCGATGCCTTCGCCCACGGTCCCGCGGGCCGAGGCGCCATAGACATTCAGGTCCGGAAACAGCGCCGCGCCGCTGAGGCTCTGGCCGGCCGGGCTCTTCCAATATCCCCAGTACCCGTACACCGCCAGCTCCACGTTATCGACGTTCTTATACACCCGCACCGCGAACTCATCGTCCCGGAACCAGCGGTCGGGCTTGTCGGTATGCACGATGCGGTCCCGGCCGGCCAGGCGCTGCACGTTCGCGTCCCAGTACGACAACCGCTCGCCCGTCACGTGCCGATCCGAATCGAACTGCGGCGTGTAGACAAAGTCCACGTTCACCGCGTCACTGAACACGCTCACCTTGGCCGCATCCGAGGGGGCCTTGAGGTATTCCGTATCCCGGCCGATGAAAAACGCCTGCCAATCCTTCGGGAACAGGTCGTTGATGAAAATCAAATCGCCCGTCCCCCACGTCAGGATCTGGCGGCCGATCTTCACATCGATCGCATCGCCCGGTCGGAAGAAGAGGTTCGCCTCCCGCAGGTCGAAGTGCCCCTCTTCATCGACCAGGTCGCCATACACGTCCCCCTTGAACTTCAGGTCGGCCCAATCCGTGTACCCATCGACGTCCACCTGCAGCCGCGTCTCCATCAGGGACATGTCCTTCTGATACGGGTCCTTCCGCGTGCGATACCCCGCCCGCACCTCGTAAAACCCGTGCAGGGCCCAATCCGTGGGGCCGAACAGGTCCTCCCACAACGACTGCTCTTCGACGGCCGTGTCAGCGGGGGCCGACTCCTGTGCCGCGACCCCCGCACCCCACAGGACCACCGCCGTCACGCATGCCCAGATGGCTCCTCTCATCGCATGGCCTCCCGCGGCGGCCGCCGCAAGTACCGCTCACTGAACAGGTCATCGTCCAGCCCCAGGTTATACTGCACGTCGGTGAACTTCATCTCCGTTTTCCCGCCCGACTTCAGATCCCGAACCACGGACTCGGTAACCGTGTAGAAGTCCTGAATCTTCTCCACCTTCTTGGATTCGATCACCCGGTACAACGTGCCGTTCTTGTCGTAAAACTCCATCTTCATCGGCACGAAGGTCTTGCGGTCGATGGCCACAGTGAAATAACTGAACTCGACCGTATCGGGCTTCTTGGGGGTATTCTTGACCACGTAGTGCTGCTCGGTGGTGTCCACCAGCTCATGCGTGTCCTCGGCCAGGCTCCGTCCCGACACGTCCTCGTAGAGGAAATGCGACCCGACGAAGCTGGTCCGCTTGTCGCCGGCGGCGATCCGCTTGATGAGGTCCAGGCTCGGCAGGTACAGCCAGCGATCATCATCCTTGTCGATGGCCGCGTGCTTGTGCACCATGTACGTCATGCGGCGCACGTCCGCCGGCCGCTGGAAATACACAAAGTACTTCTGGTCGCCGCCGTCGGCCTGATCCTTGCGAAGGATCACGAACCGCCGCTCACGGACCTGGCCATCCTTGTCCGTGATCTTCATCTCCACGATGGCCTTACCGTCGTCGCCCTGGTAGTAGGCCACCACGTTGGCCTTCTCCACGATCTGCTGCACATCGGTCAGCGGCTCCTCGGCCGCCCGGGCAAGGCCCGTCGTCCACAGCACCGCAACACTCAGTACCGCCATCATCAATCGCTTCATGATGCACCGTCCTTTCTTCACCCGCCGCGCATTCTACCGCGGCACCCCAGACTTTTCCAACAACGTCATCATCGGGCACCAGTTCGTAAAGGCCGACTGCAACAGGTTCGCCCCTACAAACGCCACGAACCACAGCCAGTACGGACTGTGCCAGTAGGCCAGCGCCGTACCCGCCAGGATAAACCCGCCGGCAATGCCTCGCAAAGCCCTTTCCACATTCATGCTCATTCTCCTTGTGCGGGCTCGGCCTGCGAACCCCGAAGCTCGTCGCGACGGCAGGCCTGCCGCCGGGAAAGGATGCCGCACGTCAGCACCAGCAGTGGAATCGCCACCGCCGAAAGCACCCCCATCCGGGTCCATCCCAGGCGCCAGTACTGGTGCAGGTTCACCGCGATCAGGATCACGGCCACGATCCCCAGAATCAGACAGAAACCACAATCGCAGGTCGTTGATCGCCGCACCTCCGTCGAGCGAAACAACCACCGCTGCCCCAATCGCAGGATCGCCGGCAAGGCCATCAGCGTGACCATACCCGACAGGGCCATGATCGCACACAGGAACAACCCCACCGTCTTGTACGGCACCAGCGGAGCGGCCAGCAGGGGCAAAAACCCGATCGCGATCACCAGCACGTTGCGGCTGATCGCCCGCGCCGGCTCGCCGAACATCTCCTCGGACGCCCGCTCCCACGAGCCGGTCCGCGCCTGAGCCGCCCGCGCCCGCTGCAGGAAGTGGATCGCGAAGTCCACCGCCATCCCCAGCGTCAACGCGCTGAGCACGGCCACGGGCATATCATAATCCTTACCCACCAGGCCGATCACGCCATAGATCATCACTATCGTGATCGTCAGCGGGACCATGCATACCAGCCCCCACAACGGCGAGCGGAACAGCACCGCCATCATCAAAAAGACGATCAGGAAGCTGCCCAGAAACGACTGCAGCATGCCCCACACCATCTTGTTCTGCCACACCACGTTGATGTACGTGAGCCCCGCCCACCGGTGGTGGATCGGCGCCGGCGGCGGGTTCTCGGCCACGAACGCGTTCATCGCCCGGACGACCTTTTCCATGTCACGGTTGTCGCCGCTGGTCAACTGCACCCACACGTTCGCGGCGGAGAAGTCCGACCGAACAAAATGCCACAAATCATGCGGTCGATGGCTGCTCTGATATTGCAGCAGGCATTGCGCCACGGCGCCGAGGTTGTCCGGCACGCGATAGTTCTCCGGCCGGCCGTCGATCATCTCCTGGTGAACCTTTTTGACGATGCCCGCAATCGAGTTGCTCTTGCCCACCACGTCCGTGGTCAGTAGGTGTTGCTCCAGCCGGTCGATGTACGCCAATACCTCCGGCTGCTTGAAGAGCTTCAACCGCTCCTTTTCCATCTCGAAAAAGGCGGCCATCTCATACCACGCGTCGGCCAGGTCGAGGTCCTCGGCGTCTTCCGCCGTCTGGGCCTTGCCCGTCGCCTGGGCGCTCCAACTGTCCAGGGCGGCCTCGATCGTGGCGTCCGTGGGCCGTTCCGTATGCAGCATCGCCTGCGCCGCCTGGGCCGCCTCGGCCAGCTTCACAAGCTCGCCCCCCCGCTCGGCCACCAGGTCCTGCAGATGTTGCTCGATCACCGGGATCCGCCGTGACACGTCTGTCACGGCCTCCGGATCCGTCTCCAGCACGAGGTATGCCATGTAGGTCCCGCCGAAGTGCCGATTCAGCTCCGTATCGGCCACGCGGATCGGATGGCCCTTGCTGAACCATTTGACGGGGTTGTCGTTGATGTGAATCCGCGTAACGCCCCAGACCGCCACGGCCGAGAGCACGGCCAGAACCGCCACGACCGGCTTGGCCCGATGGTACGTAAACCGCCCCGCCCGGCCCAGCAAACGGCCCAGCCAACTGCTGGTCTGGCCATGCTGGGCCGCATGCCCGAAGTTCTTCAAGCTTCCCTCGGGAATGAACATGACGTAGGCCGGGACAAACGTCACCGTCGCCAGCCAGGCGATCATGATCCCAATCGCCACGAACACCCCGAAGACCTGCACGGGCGGAATCGGCGTCAGCGCCAATGAGGCAAAACCGGCCGCCGAGGTCAGCGAGGTGTACAGCATCGGCACGAACAGATCATCCATGACCTCCCGGATCGTGCCCTGGCGTCCCTTCGCCGGCGTGTATACGTCGAAAAACTCGGACAGAATGTGCACGGAATCCACGACCGCGATGGGCATCAGGAAGATGGGAATCATCGAGCTCATGATGTGCACGGGAAACCCGAAGCCGATCAACAGCCCCATCGTCGAAATCACCGCCACCATCGCCACGATCATCGGGCTGATCACCAGCACCAGCTTGCGGAAGAACAGCAGCATCAACAGGAAGATCACCAGCATCGCCAGCGGCGCGGAGATCGCCATCTGAATGAACATCTCCACACCGAACGTGTCCTCGGCGACGGGCAGTCCGGTGATGTGATACCGGTCCGCGCCGGAGAAGGTGGCGATCTTATCCTGCAGGGCGCTGTATACCCGGTAGCTCAGGTCCTTGCTCGTCAGCGGGATATACAGGGCCAGCGCCTGGCCATCGTGCGAGATCAGCGTGTCCTTCAAGAGCGGATTCGACAGGGCCTTGTCGCGGATGGCCAGGGCCTCTTCATCCGTCGCCGGCGGCCTGGGCATCAGCCATTCAAACGTCACCTCGCCGGGCCCACCCTGGGCAATGTGATCGACCGTCGAGGGCGCCAGCAGATCAATGTCGATCACGCCGATGGTCTTGTCCGGATCGGACGGGTCGGGCCACTGCAGTTCCTCCTTCGCGAACTGCGTCAACGCATGCACGTTCGCCAGGCTCTGCGCGTTGAAGACGCCGTTCGGATGCGTCTCGTTGACCACCCCCACGACGACCATATCGCTCAGGTTGAAACGCTCCTTGTTCTCATCGTGAAATACCCGCACCGGCTCGTCCGCCGAGAGCATGTTCTCCGGGTCGGTGTCCACGCGGATCCGCGGAATCAACGCACCCAGCGCCACCGTAAACGCCACCATCAATCCCGTCACCAGCCATCGATGGCGAACCGACACATCCGTAAGTCGTTCTCTGAGGTCCATAGGTGTAGCCACCTCCCCGCGAGCCGTTCCGGAGTGGGCATGGGCCCACCCCGGAGACGCGGCTTCTTGAGTCTTCCGACCCGGCCCGTCAATGGGCCCCGCCCACTACTTCGTGCCGTGCGGACACGGCTTGAGGCACAGGAACCAGTCCAGAACCTTGTAGTCCTTACCGGCCTTCTCGACGCGTTCCTTGGCCGTTCCGCACGACCCGGGCGGCGGGATGATGACGTCGTCGCCCAATTGCCAGTTGGCCGGCGTGGCGACGTTGTGCTCGTCCGAATGCTGCATCGCGATCAGCAGACGCTTGACCTCGTCCATGTTCCGCCCGTTGCTCAGCGGATAATACAGGATGGCCCGCACGATCGCCTTCGGATCAATGATGAAGACCGCCCGAACGGCCTGGGTGTTGCTCGCGGCCGGCTGGAGCATGCCAAACGCCTTGGACACCTCCATCGTCAGGTCGCTGATGACCGGGAAGTTGACCTCGATGCCCTTCATGCCCCTGTACTCGATCTTCTCCTTGATCGTCCGCAGCCAGGCGATATGGCTGTAGCCGCTGTCGATCGAAAGACCCAGCAGCTCAGCGTTCAACGCGCGGAACTCATCCTCCATCGCGGCAAACGTCATGAACTCCGTCGTGCACACCGGCGTGAAGTCGGCCGGATGTGAAAAGAAGATCACCCACTTGCCCTTGTAGTCCTCCGGGAAATGCACCACCCCCTGCGTGGTTTCCGCCACGAAGGACGGCGCCTTTTCTCCAATCAAGGGTAACTGTCTCACCTGCTCGTCCATTCCGATGTCTCCTGAGAATTATAAGCTCACTCTTCGTGTCACAGGGCCCACACTATCGTCCCGTACAGAACTCTTTCATGAGCCGCTCGTGCGACTCATCGTGCACCACGTCCTTATGAACTCCCGCACACCACGTCAGGTATCCTCCACACAGGTTCTGCGCCTCCAACCCGTGCTGACAGAGAATACGGCACGCCACGTGGCTGCGAACACCCACGCTGCAATAGACCTTGATCACGGCGTCCCGCGGCAGCTCCGCCAGGCGCGAACGCAACTCATCCACGGGGATGTTCACGGCGCCGGGGATGGCGCCGCGCTCAAATTCGCGGACCGTGCGAACATCCAGGACAAAGTCCCCGTCCTGCACGTCCTCGACGTGCGCAAAGGGCATCGTCCCGTCCAGCATGTTCGCCCCGACGAACCCGACCATGTTGATGGCGTCCTTGCCGCTGCCATAGGGCGGCGCATACGCCAATTCCCATTCCTGCAAGTCAAAGACGGTCATGCCCACCCGCATTGCCGTCGCCAGCAGGTCGATCCGCCGATCCACGCCATCCCGCCCCACGATCTGGGCGCCCAGAACCCGGCCGTCATCCGCTGCAAACAGCACCTTGAGGTGCATGATGTGGGCGCCCGGGTAGTAGCCCACGTGGTGAGCCGGATGGATATAAAGCTTCTCGCAGGCAATGCCCTTCTCGGCCAAGCGCTTCTCGTTGGCGCCGGTCATCGCCACCGCCAGATCAAACACCTTCAGGATCCCTGTGCCCTGCGAGCCGGTGTACCGCCGTGACCGTCCGCACAGGATATCCGCCACCATCCGGCCCTGTTTGTTCGCCGGGCCCGCCAAGGGAATCAGGGTCGGTCCGCCCAATACGGGATCGTTCACCTCGATCGCATCTCCGATGGCGTAGATATCGGCATCGCTGGTCCGCAACTGCTCGTCCACCGCGATCCCGCCGCGCGTCCCCAGGGCCAGGCCCGCCTGCCGGGCCAGCGCCACTTCGGGCCGCACGCCGATCGACAGGATCGCCATGTCGCACGAGACCTGCATTCCGCTCTTGAGCCGAACAACCAGGCCGGAGGCCGTCTCCTCGAACGCCGCCACGCCGTCGCTCAGCCACAGGGCCACGTCCTTCTCGGCCAGGTGACGCTGCACGTACCAGGCCATCTCCTTGTCCAGCACGGGCAGCACCTGGTCGGCCATCTCCACGACCGCCACCAACAACCCGCGATCCCGCAGGTTCTCCGCCATCTCCAGCCCGATATACCCCGCCCCCACCACCACTGCGCGACTGGGACGATGCTCCCGAATGAAAGCGTCTATCGCATCCGCATCGGGCACGTTGCGCAGCGTGAAGATCCGTGGCGAATCGATCCCCGGCAACGGCGGGCGGATGGGTTCGGCCCCTGGCGAGAGGACCAGCTTGTCATACGGCTCCGTATATCGCCGGCCGGTCTTGTGGTCCAGCACCTCCACGCGCCGAGCCGCCCGGTCGATGCCGACCACCTCGTGACGCACCCGCACATCGACGTTGAATCGGCTGCTGAACGCCTCGGGTGTTTGCAGCAGAAGCTCCTCCCGGTCGGTGATGGTCCCCCCGATGTAGTACGGCAGCCCGCAATTGGCAAAGGAAATGTGCGGCCCGCGTTCGAACATGGTGATTCGCGCCGCTTCATCCAGCCGCCGCAGCCGCGCCGCCGCCGAGGCGCCGCCGGCCACGCCACCAACGATCAGAATGCGCCGACCTCCATCAAATTCGTTCCCGCCGTCCTTTTTAGTCATGGGTCCCTTCCAGCATATCATCGCAGCTCTGGTACACGCAGTGCAACAACCGAATCACGTTCTTGTTGGCAATTCCATAATACACCTTCGTCCCCTCCCGACGGGCGTACAACACGCCCCGGTCCCGCATTCGGACCAGATGGCCCGATGTCATGGCCTGTTTGGTCCCCAGTGCCTCGGCGATATCGCCCACACTCATCTCACCGTGTTCCAGAAGCTCCACGATCGCGAGACGATCCGGGTGCCCCACGGCCTTGAGCAGTCGCGCGGCACTCACAAACTTCGCCGATAGCCCGATTTGCGCCGACATCGCAAGACCCTCACAAAACAATTTTCTTATATATTTCGATATTACGTTATTCTCGGCGGGAGGTTCATGCAAGATGCAAAAAACCTCAGGGGGTGCCAAGGCCCCGACCCGTCGCGCCTTCCCCCTGCTCTTAGCCCCCAAACATGTGTTTCCGCACGATAGCACCAAGCAAACGGCGTCCTTTGCGTGACCGGCGCCTGCGGAAGACGGAATCTTGACAAGAAGCTGATAGATTCCGGCGGCAGGAACGACTATCGTAGACGAGAGGCCCGCATGAGGACGAGACGATGGCAACAATCGTATACGCTGTTCTACTGGTAATCCTGGTGCTCTGGGCAGTTCTGCTCGGACTGGCGGTCCGAAAACGCCGCTACTGCCCGCACTTTGTGAACCCGCTGACCACAAAGCTCTTCTGGCTCTTTACATTCCTTTTTATAAATCCTTTGTTGATGCTGCTTTACGCCGTCTTCGGCCTGTTTCGAGGTCCTGATCGCCGGCCCATCCCCCTTGTCGTCTTGATCGCCGTCGTCATTATCCTCGCCGGCTTTGCCGTCAACATTCCCGGCGTCACCCACATTTGGATGCAACCGTTCATCGCCCGTAACGCCGATCCGGACGCTTCGCTCAAGGCTCGCGCCGCCGCCATCGAATCACGGAACAGCACCAGTCATTCCACCTCGTCGGCCGCCTCGGACAACAGCAGACTGGCCCTCGGCCACATTGAGATCGCCACGGGCGAACACCCGCTCCTCCGTACGGTAGCGGCCCGGCTGGCCGAGAAGCTCCGCGGCTACGCCGGCGTGCAGGAGGTGAGCGTATGGCCGGCTGGGTCCCCCCCGGACGAAGACATACTCCACCCGGACGTTTTCATTTGCCTGGACCTGAAGCGATTCAGGGAGAATCACGTGCCGTACCTGCTCACGCTGGACGTCGAGCTGAACGCGACGGTGAGCCCGGAACTTTTCCCGAGCAGAAATCACCATTTCGGCCACTATAGCCCGCCCCTGCTGCGATTCGACATGGATATCAATATTGACCACTCCAGCAAGACGGTTGGGTATGAATCGCAGCGGTACGGACTGGCCGGGGAGAATCTGGCCAAACAGCTATATGACCAGATTACCGCCCAGACGGACGAATGGCGGCAGAAGCATGGCCTGCTGCCCGATCTGCCTGCCGCCGTCTACGGCGAGCACCGCCCGGCTGCCCTGCCGGAGGAATTCACCGGCTTTGAACCGGACCGGCTCCATTCCGCCGCCGGCCTGCTGCTGCATCGCCGGGCCGTGTGGGAGCTCTCCCTCGCCGATGCCACCGCCTCGGAGAGCATGGAGAAACTGCACCAGGAGCTCCTCGACGCCGGCTGGACATCGGACAGTGCCCATTTCGACGAGCAGACCGCGTACTTTCGCGTGCATCAGGGCCCACGTGTGATCGCCGCCCACAAGGTCCGCCAAGAGCAGGACGCTCCTTCGCCGGGGCTCACGCAGACGGTATCGGCCCCCGACGGCATGCCCGTGCCCGACCAGATGCGGCAATCGCCGCCCCAGCCCCGCGAGTCCGCGGACCGTGTTATCGTCCATGATGCGCTGCGGTTCTCGGATGCCGAACTCGAGCAGGCGTTGGACGCCGTCCTGGCTGAAAAGGACCCGGGCAAGGCGATGCTTTTTGAGCGAATGTATACCCCGGAGCAGAAGGAGCGGATGATCGCCCTGCTGGAGGCCTCGCCCGAGAAGGGCGCCGAGGAATGGGTAGAGCTCGCCGAGCACTACAGCGACTCTGACCCCGACCGGGCCAGGCAGGCCCTGCTATGGGCGCACGCCGTGAGTTGGGCCGATGGAATCAACGCCCCCGCGGCGGACCACGTGAAGAGAGCGGCCAAGGGGCTGAAGATGGAGGACCTCATCAAGGAGCCGCCCTCGCCAGAAACGCTGATCGAAGCCGGCTTCCGCGAGATCACGCCGGACACCGAAGACTTCACCGCCCACTACCAGATCGGCGAGCGGGCTCGATTCTTCACCCGCACGGACGCAGGGCCCCAGGCCTTCACTATCTATCCGCAGCCGCATCCGGGCAAGGAGGCGGGATACGAGTTCGTCCACCTCACGCGGGACCGGCACAGCAGCGGGCGGGGCTCGCGGGGCGGTTGGAGAAGTGGTGACGGCAACACGTGGAAATCCTCATCCACGGCGTTCTACGGATCCCATCCGGATCGGGGCGTGAAGATGACCTGTACGGTAGAAGTGGATCCGGACAGCGATCAGTACACCGTCCATTGCGACATCATGAATGAGGCGCCGACCGAAGGCGGCGCATAATCCTATGATGACGGCCGGAACTGTCGCTTCAGCTTGGCCACCATGGGGGTGATCAGCACGGCCAGCAGGACCACGGCGGCCACGTGCTGCCACCAGGGCGTGGTCATGGCGTGCCAGTGCGACTGAACCGCCAGGCCCAGATCAGGAAGGAACCGGTCAACCGCCAGCCCCGCCGCCAGGGCGCAGCCCACCACGCTGACCATGTACACCAGAGCCGCCCGACGCCCCAAGACAGACCAAAGCGTCGCGAACCCCGCCGCATTCGTTGCCGGCCCGGTCATCAGGAAGACCAATGCCGCGCCCGGGCTCACGCCCTTGGCGATCAGGGCGACGGCCACCGGCACCGAAGCCGTCGCACACACGTACATGGGAATCCCGGCGACCATGAGCACCAGCATCGCCGTCAGCCCCGTGCCCAGCGTCTCAGCGAAGAAATCGTCCGGCACGAGGGCTCCGATCGCGGCTGCGATGACCACGCCGACCAGGATGGGCTTGCCGATGTCTTGGGCTAGTGTGACAAAGCCATGCCTCAACGCCTGCACGTACCAGGGGCGCTTTGGCTCTTGCCCGTTTGACCCGACCTCGTCGGCCGCCTGCACCGGATCGGGCCGACGGTCAAACAACTCCACGCCCAGGCCCCCGACAATACCGCTGATGAGCGCGACCACTGGCCGAATGACCATAAATATCGGCCCCATAAGACTATACGTCACGAGAATGCTGTCGACACCCGTCTGGGGCGTGCTCAGCAGGAACGCCACTGTTGACCCCTTGCTCGCGCCGCTTTTGCGTAGGGACATCGACACCGGAATCACACCACACGAACACAATGGCAGGGGCACGCCGAATGCCGAGGCCTTGATGATAGAGCCCAAGCCCGGGCGTCCAAGATGCCGCCGAACCAATGCAGGCGAGATCCACACGCTCAGCAATCCGGCCACCAAAAATCCAAACAGCAGGTACGGCGACATCTCGGCCAGCGTCGACCAGAAGTCAATAACGAGCATTTTGACTGTATCCCACACGAGGGCTCTCCAGAAGATCACTCCGAACCATTTGTACTACTAATCCTACTCGGCCAGTGGGATATTGTTCGCAGACTCTACCTCTCCACTCGGCATCATGGGGTTTTGTTCAGAAGTCGCCCAGCGGCCGCCAGAGTCGGCCGTCGGCCTGGATGAGCCGATCCGCCTCGGCGAAGCTCTGGCTGCCCGCGGGATACTCGTGCAAAGGCACTTCGCCCTTCGCCCAAGCCTCCAGCACACCGGCCAGGAGCGCCCAGGACACCTGTACGGCATCCTGGCGGGAGAACAGCGTCGGATCGCCCAGCATGCAGTCCAGCAGGAGCCGCTCATAGGCCTCCGGCGCTTCGGTGCCGAACAGTTCACTGTAGTTGAAGCTCATCGTCAGTGTGCTGATGCACGTCTTGGCCCCGGGTCGCTTGGCCTGGAAGCTCAGGGCGATGCCCTCATCCGGTTGAATCTTCAGGATAAGTTGGTTGGCGGGCATGTCGGCCAGGCCCACCGAGGCGAACATGGAATGGGGCACCTGTTTGAAGGTGATGGCGACTTCGGTGAGCTTGCGGGCCAGCCGCTTGCCCGTTCGCAGATAGAACGGCACATCCTTCCATCGCCAGTTGTCGACGAAAAGCCGGGCGGCCACGAAGGTCTCGGTCTGACTGTCGGGCTGCACCCCCCGCTCGTCCAGGTAGCCCGGCACGTCGCGCCCGTCCACGCGCCCGGCCGTATACCGCGCCCGCAGAATATCCGAGCCCCAAGGATCCCCGACGCGGACAGGCCGGATGGACCGCAGCAGCTTGACCTTTTCATCGCGGATGGCCTCGGCGTCGAAGGAGGCCGGCGGCTCCATCGTCGCCAGTGTCAGCATCTGCAGCATGTGGTTCTGGAACATATCACGCAGGGCCCCGCTGGTGTCGTAGTATCCTGCGCGGTGCTCCACGCCCACCGATTCGGCGATCGTCAGTTGCACGTGATCCACGAAATTGCGGTTCCAGACCGGCTCGAAGATGGTGTTGGCGAACCGGAACATGAGGATGTTCTGGACCGTCTCCTTGCCCAGGTAGTGATCGATGCGATACACCTGCGACTCGGCGAAGTGCCGGCCGATGCGATCGTTGAGCTCCTCCGCCGTGGCCTGATCCCGGCCAAAGGGCTTCTCGACGACGAGCCTCGGCGGCCGGCTGCAATCGTGACCGGCCACGCGGTTCAGCCCCGCCTCGCCCAGATGATCGACCACGGTGGGGTACAATCCGGGCGGCACGGCCAGGTAGAAGACGTGCGCCTCCTGCACGCCGTGGGTACGATCCAACGCCTCGATCCGCTCCGCCAGCGCGGCGTACAATGCCGGGTCGTCATAGGACCCGGAGGTGTAATAGAACCGCGACAGAAAACCCTCGCGCAACGCAGGTCCGAGGCCGCGTCCATTCAGGACCTCGGCGAGACGCTCGCGAAAAGCGACGTCCGACAGCTCCTGCCGCCCACATCCCAGCAGGTAAAAGCCCTCGTGAAGCAGGTCCCGCTGGTACAGGCGCAGCAGACTGGGGACGATCTTGCGCCGCGTCAAGTCGCCACTGGCGCCGAACACGACCACCCCACACGACGGCGCTCGCGTCTCGGCGCAGAGAATATCGAGTTCGCGGATCGAGGGGTGTATCTCCGGCATGACACCGGCCCCCGCCGACGATCGGGCCGATGGACCCGATCAGTCTTCCAGCGGCTCGAATTCGTCCTTGCCCACACCGCAGTCCGGGCAGGTCCAGTCGTCCGGCAGATCATCAAACGCCGTCCCCGGCGCCACGCCGTTGTCCGGATCGCCCACCTGCGGATCATAGATGTACCCACACATCAGGCATCTGTACTTCTTCACACGCGTCTCCTTCGTAGCACTCAATCCAGGTTCGCCGACGGTAGTTGTCGGTCGTGGGGCGCATGACGCAAAACGTGTCCGCCCTTGTCATCCCTGCCTCGGACCGCCGCCCGGGGTCACGACATCACATGCCCCGGACCGCTTGGTCCGCTCCATCGTCACTGGGGCCGCAGTTCAACCAGACGTCTCTTCAGGTACGCCAGGTGACCGATTTCTTCCTTGATGATCTCGTCGATACGATCGCGCCCGGCCCGGGCCGGCACCATCTCCTTGATGCCGGTGTAAAACGCTACCGAGTCGGCCTCGGCCCGAACGGCCGCTTCGAGCACCTCTTCAAGGCTCTCCTGGCCGGTCATCTCACCGGCCTTGCCCTTCCGGCCCTTTTTGCCCTCGGTGCCGTGGGCATCGGCCATCGCCTGGAGGTACATCGCCGCCTCGCCCTGCGGGTCGAACGTGTCCGTCTCCCGCTCGGCGCCGCTCAGGTCCTTCCGCATGGCCGCGAAGGTCTTCTCATGGTCGTCTTCCATCTCGGCCATCTCGCGGAACATCTTGGCCGTCGCCTCGTCCGGGGCATGCTCGGCCGCCCGGGCGTAGAACCGTGCGGCCTGGCGCTCGATCTCCTCGGCCATCTCAAAGATTTCGTCGGCATTGAACGTTATCGGCATCGCGCTAGTCTCCTTCCGCGGCAGGCGCCGCGGGCGCCCGCTGTCCCAGTTCACGGTCCAGCATGTACAGCATGCCGGGCGCCTTTTCCACGCGTTTGAGCTTCTGGACCACGTCGTCGGCGCTCTTTTCTTCCTCGACCTGTTCGTCGATGAACCACTGCAGGAAGTTGGCCGCCGGGCGGTCTTTCTCCTGGTCCGCCAGGTCCGCCAGGTCGTTAATGCGCTGCGTAATCACCTTCTCATGCGCCAGGGCGTCTTCGAACATCGCCCGCGGCGAATCCCACTCGCTGGGCGGCGCCTCGATCGCCTGGAGGATCACGCGGCCCCCTCGCTCCTGGATGTGGTCATAGAACTTCATCGCATGGACCATCTCTTCCTGGGCCTGGGCGCGCATCCAGCCGGCGAAACCTTCCAACGCTATCGCGTCGAACTGGGCCGCCATCGCCAGATAGAGATACGCCGAATACATTTCCGCGTTGATCTGATCGTTGAACGCGGCTTCGATCTTCTTGCCAATCATGGCTCTACCCTTTCCACAGGCCATGTACGTTGCAGTATTCCCGCGCCTCGACGCGGGCCGCATCGACATGGAACACCGCCTCGGGGGCCTGGCCGGGCTTGAGGAACCGCCGATACGCCCGGCCGTCGGCCAGCAGCTCGATCCACTCGATGTAGTGCTTGTCCTCCATCGGATGCGGGACCGAGCCGATCTTCACCTTGTAGCCCCCGTCCACCTTCTCAATCACGGGAACGTGCTTCTCCTTGCCGGTATCGGCGGTCTTCTCCTCCATCAACGTCATCGGCTGATCGCAGCAGACCAACTCGCCGTCGCCGGCGTGCAGCACCTCGACAATATTCCCGCACACTTCACACTTGTAGATGCCCAATTGCTTGGCCAATGTCTCGCTCCTTTCCATGGGATGCCTCGGCCGGGCCTCGCGCCCGACTCAGTCGGCCTTGAGTTCCTTGTGCTTCTCGGCAATGGTATCCGCCAGCCTATCCAGGGCCTGGTAGTCATCCTCCCGCAACAAGCCCTTGACTACGACCGGATCGAGCACCTCGGCCTTGAGCCCCGAGAGGATCTGCTGCAACTGCTCGACCATCTTCCCGGCCCAGCCATAGGACCCGACCACGCCGACCCATCGCGCCTTCGGCCGCAGCGCGTTGACCAGCGTCGCGGCGTACGCCGCCAGCGGGTGGGGACCCACCAGCACCGTCGGACTGGCCAGAATCACCGTCGCCGCGTCCACCAGGCTCATGGCCAGCTCGCCGATGTCCGCGTGCGTCAGGTCGAACCGTTCGACCACGACATCCCGCTCGATCAGCGCCTCGGTCAGATACTCGACCATTGCTCGCGTGCTGTCGTGCATGGACACGTAGGCCAGGACCGCCTTGTTGACCGGTGGAGCGGACACCCACGCGTGATAGGCGTCGAGAATCAAGCGGGGCCGATCATACACGGGCCCGTGGCTCGGCGCGATCATCGAGATATCCAGCCCACCGACCTTCTTCAGGTTCCCGACGATCGCCGTGCGGAACGGCATCATGATTTCGGCGTAGTAGCGCTTGGCGTCCTGGATCACCCGGCCCTCATCCGAGACGAACAGCTCGCTGCCGGCCAGATGCGAGCCGAAAAAGTCGCACGAGAACAGCACGCCGTCCTCTTCGAGAAACGTGCACATCGTCTCGGGCCAATGCACCCAGGGCGTGATAAGAAACCGCAAGGTCTTGTCGCCCAGGGAGAGCGTCTGGCCGTCCTCGACGACCAGAAAACGATCCTCGTCGAGGTGCAGGTGATCAATCAGCATCGCCTTGCACTTGGCGTTGGTCACCACGCGGGCGTCCGGGTAGCTCTCAAGCATGACCGGGATGGAGCCCGAGTGATCCTGCTCGGCGTGGTTGCTGATGATGTAATCCAGATGATCAACGCCGTGGGCCGCCAGGTGCCCCAGGAGCGTCTCGGTCTTGGAGGGGTCGACCGTGTCGATCAGCGCCGTCTTCTCGCTGCCGCGGACCAGGTACGCATTGTACGTCGTTCCGTCCGGCAGCGGGATCAGCTCGTCGAACAGCCGCCGATCCCAGTCGATCGCACCGACTTCAAACACGTTGGGCTTCAATTGCCGCATCGTTCACCTCCCGGCCTGTCCATCCGCGGGATTCTACAGCAGTTCTCGGGCGGCGGCCAGCGCGGCATCGTAATCCGGCTCGGTCGTCACCTCGGGCACGATCTGCCCATACCGGACCACCCCGTCCTGGTCCACCACGTACACCGCCCGCGCCAGCAGTCGCAGCTCCTTGATGAGCAATCCCCACGCCCGACCGAATGACGCATCCCGATGGTCGGACAGCGTCGTCACCCGCTCCACACCCGCGGCGCCGCACCAGCGGGCTTGGGCGAACGGCAGATCCATGCTGATCGTCAGCACGACCACATCCGGGCCCAAGGCCGCCGCGGCCTCGTTAAACTTCCGGGTTTGCGTGTCGCATACCGCCGTATCAAGCGAGGGCACCACCGAAACCAGCCGCACCTTGCCGGCCCAGCTATCCAGGCTCGCCGGCTGCAAGTCGTTGGTCAGCACCTCAAACGCAGGCGCCTTGGCCCCGACCTTCACCTGCGGCCCGATCAATGTCAGCGGCCCACCCTTGAAGGTGACCACGCCCGTTCGTTCCTGTTCCTTTTGCTTTGCCATATCCGGCTTCCTTTCACATCCGGCCGCGAACACCATCCAAAGCGCGATGATCCACAGCGTTTGCCTCATCGTTGGCCCTCCCACATTCGTCCTCCACCGTGCCTCTACGCACACCGGCGGTCAGTAGTTGGCCGCTTCCAGTTCAAAATGCGCCTGCGGGTGCGCACACGCCGGGCACTTGCTCGGGGCCTCGGGGCCCTCGTGCACGTAGCCGCAGTTGCGGCACACCCAGCGCACGGGCTTGTCCCTTTTGAACACCGTGCCGCCCACGACGTTCTTATCCAGGGCCAGGTAACGGTCGCGGTGCCGCGCCTCGGCGACGGCGATGCTGCGGAAGACGCCGGCGATCTCCTTGAACCCCTCCTCCTCGGCCACCTTGGCGAACTCCGGGTACATCTCGGTCGTCTCATAGTTCTCGCCCGCGGCCGCCTCTTGCAGGTTCTCGTGCGTCGAGCCGATCACCCCGGCCGGAAACGCCGCCGCGACCTGGGCCTCGCCCCCTTGCAGGAACTTGAACAGCCGCTTGGCGTGCTCCTTTTCCTGGTTGGCCGTCTCCTCAAAGATGGCCGCGATCTGCACAAAGCCCTCCTTCTTCGCCTGGCCCGCGTAGTACGTATAACGATTGCGGGCCTGCGATTCCCCGGCGAAGGCCGTCAACAGATTCTGCTCCGTCTTGCTTCCCTTCAGGTCCATAGTCTACCTCGCTACTGTTCCTCTCGATCCGTATGTTCCCCGTGGAGGCCGGCCTCGGCGACGCACCGATCGCACAGACCCTCCACGCACACCGTCTTGCGCAGCACGACAAAACGCTGAGCCAGCTCACCGGGGAGGGTGATATTGTCAAACGCGTTGTCGCGAAAGTCAATGATTCTCTTGCACTTCACGCAGCGAAAGTGCTGATGGCTCGACAAATCGCCATCGAAGTGCCGAACCGTGTCCGAGCCGGGCACGATGAACGCCGCCCCGATGCGGCAAAGCGTGTTCAGCGTGCGATTTACGGTGTCGAACGAGATGTGCGGCATCTCGTGGCGGACCCGGCGGTAGACGGCCTCGGCCGTCGGATGATCGTCGGAGGCCACCAAGGACCTGAACACGGCCTCACGCTGCGGCGTAATCCGCATGTGGGCCTTGCGGCACCGGTCCCGAAAGGCCCCAAGGGCCTGGCCCAAATCGGTAACTTGTTTGCTGTCATGGGTTTCCATGCCAGAAACCTCAAATACGCTCCCCCCGGTTCTGCCCGACCGAGGGGACGCCAAGTAATCTAAAATCCTATTTAGTAGTAAATACTACATATGTGCCTACACAGTTCAAGCCTTTTTTCAAAAACCTGGCTCCCCTGCCGCTCCCACGCAACCGCCACCGGCTGGTTCACACTTTCACGCACGACCACAAAAAACATCCACCGGACCACGTTTGCCTAAGGACCTTTCGGCGGGTATAATGAAGGTGACATACAATTTACTGGGGATTCCAAAATGAAACAGACCGACGAGTCTTTATACAGCGAGCGGGTGACTCTTAGGGTCGTCCTGGTCGCGATGACATGTCTTCTCATTGGAATATCGCTGCTGGTGGTCAGCGCTCAGTGGAACTGGCTGAAGCAGCATTCAACTCTGCAAACAGTTTTTGAGCAGATGGGGGGCTGTTCGTCGTCACAGCATCTGTGACTGGGATTTGGGAGGTTCTTGGCAAACGAGCGTTCCTCGATGAGGTTCTGGCCAAAGCCCGTATTTCGCGAGACGTCAAGTTTGCTGGAATACTACAAATTACGGATTCATTTCATCGCGATGTCCAATGGGGTGATTATCTGAAGCACACTAGCAAATTGGATATTTTCTTCGCATATGGCCGCACTTGGCGCCAAACACACGATGAGGAACTGCAACGGTTATCCCAGCGAGCTGGCTCACGCATTCGAGTCGTACTCCCGGACACGAGCGATGCGGGTACGGTAGCGGAACTTGCACGTCGCTTCGGTTACGAAGAGGAATACTTAGTCCGATGTATTGAGGAGACACAGTCGTACTTTATCAACCTGAAAAACAGACGTGTGCCTCCGGCCCAAGTGGAAGTATGGATTATCCCCGTTGCGCCAACCTTCAGTTTCTATCGTCTCGACCATATTGGTGTATTGGCACTGTATACACACCGAAAACAACGCACGGGCGTCCCTACATTCGTCTGCGAAGAAGGCGGCACATTGTACCAATATATTCGTGCGGAGTTTGCTGCCATGATCCGTGGAGACTCGCCACTTGCTAGGCGGGTTGACTGTGACTGATTCCAATTGCACAAGCAGGAGATTGATGCTGTGAATGCGGAGTTACACATGGGCGATATGGGGGAAGCAGCATATCGCGCCTGTCTGAATGCAGGTCTTGTCGGCTGGGATATTGAGACATCTGGCCTGATGTGGTCAAGCGATCGAATAGGTACGTGCCAAGTGGCCATACCCTCCTACGGCTGCGTTATAGTCAAGCTTACAGGAGCGGTACCCAGGCGGATGAAGGCGCTTCTGGAGAACCACAAGACCCGAAAAATCTTTCATCACGCAATGTTTGATCTCAAATTCATGAGTCACCATTGGCGCTGCAACGCTCGGAACGCTGCATGCACCAAGATCGCGAGCAAGCTTTTGGACCCGCGTGTCAGGAAGCGTCACAGTCTCCAATCAGTCCTGCGTAGGCACTTAGGAGTCCGCATCCGAAAAGAAATGCGTGTCTCTGATTGGACATCGAACCACCTGTCGCCCGCCCAGTTGCGATATGCCGTCCGAGATGTGGAATACTTGTTGCCACTGTTCGCGAAGCTGCGCGAGGCCCTTGAAGCCCAAAGGTTGTGGAGTCTGGCTCAACAGTGTTTTGCCCATTTGCCGACACGGGTGGCTTTGGAAACCGCCGGGTATGGAGATGTTTTTGCCTACGAATGAGATAAGTCTTAACGACTTGGCGAAGCGGTTGTGATAAGTTTCGTGCTTAATTGACCCATGAGGAAACTGGAGAGACGAGGCGGCATAGAAATCCCGATGGTTTCATACCCGATGTGCTCTCGAACCCCCAGAGAGCACACTCGAGAAAGACCGTGACCTGCTGGCATGATGGACAAACAGCCAAATGGGCCGAATTGCATTCACGTGGGTGGGTGAATGGGATGAGGGCGGCTTGCTGAACATGAGCGCGCACATGAGCAATAGGAAGGTTCTGGTGCTCGGGCTGGTGCTTGCACTCGGCATCGGCGCTGGGCTGTTGCTTCTCTGGTGGCATGGCTACGTCGGGTCGCCCGAAACCCAGTTGCTCCGCGCGGCGCACGCCGGAAACTGGAACCGTTTCGTGAAAGTTCTTCCCAAATGTCCGGACGTCAATGTGCGTGATCGATATGGCCGGACACCTCTGATCCTCGCCTGCTACCAGGCTTATGCCTCCGTCGTGGAGGCCCTGATTGAGCACGGCGCGGACGTCAACCTCGTCGATGGGAACGGGCTGTCCACACCGCTGCACCGAGCCGCCTACGCCGGGAACACCGAAGTCGCGGAGGTCTTGATCAAGGAGGGGGCAGACGTCGATGTACGTGATGGTGCACTTCGTACCCCACTGGCTGTGGCGTGTGCGAGTTATCAGAGGACAGACCCGCGAGTGTTGAGCGTATTGCTGGAAGCAGGGTCAGATCCGAATGTCCGTGACAGGGATGGATGGGCCCCGCTGCATTTGCTCCTCATGAATGTAACACCTCCGAGGCTGGAGGAAGTGAGGATGCTACTTCAATTCGGCGCGGACCCAGCGGCGCGAAATCCTCATCCGGTGTATCGCGACAGCAGTCCATTTGGCCGACCGCCGACTCCCTTTGGCAAGACCCCATACGAAATCGCCATGAACGGCGGGTCTGTGGAGATAGCCAAGATGCTCCAAGCCGCGATGGAGACGACCCCTAAAAAGGGTGATGATCCAGACCCGCTTGAGATGGCCCCCCTATCCGGTGAGACGCTAGGACGTTAAACGCACACGGCTTTGACGACCTGCATGCGGCCAGGAGACGCGGGCCGAGGATGTTCAGCCCCCGCCAAGAGGCGCATAAGGAAGGCCCCGCGGCGTTAGACGCCCGCGGGGCCGTGGTTGTCTAGCCCCAAGGGGATTCGAACCCCTGTTGCCGGGTTGAAAACCCGGTGTCCTAGACCTGCCTAGACGATGGGGCCATGGCCGCGATCGGCCTACTCCATGCTGATCGCCTCCACCGGGCACTCATCGACGCACACGCCGCAATCGACGCACTTTTCCGCGTCCACCACGGCCTTTTCGCCCTGCATGCTGATCGCCTCGCTGGGGCACGCGTCCACACAGGATTCACACCCGGTGCACTTGTCCGGATCGACTTTCGCCGGCATATTTATCCCTTTCCCATCTTGTTTACAGAAACCACTTCAGATAACCGCTGGAAGGCAGGGGAGAATACCCCATCGGCATTTCTATGACAACCCCTTTGTGGGCGGTTTTTTGGCCGTCGGCCATCGGCCGCGGGCTCAAAGATGGCCGCGGGTCTACGGGGTGGTCTTCGGCGTCGGCGCGGTCGGCTCCGCATCGGCGGGCGCCTCCGCCTCGGTGGGCTCGGGCGCCTCGCCGCCCATCGCGACGGCCATGGCCCGAACGACCGCGTGCGCATCATATTGCGCGGTCCAATCCAGCACCTTGGCGAACCCGGACCCCTGCGACCGCTCCAGCAGCACCAGGGCCCCCAGTCGCACGGGCCACTGGTCATGGTGCAGATTCCGCGAGACCGCCAGGGTCAGGTCGTAATCGAGCGGATCGCCCACCGACCACAGCGAGGCAAGCACGTGCAGCCGGACCTTCCAGCTCGCATCGTTGAGCCCCCGACGCAGGGCATCCACCAGCACCGCCCGATCAACGACCCGGTAGCGGTACGGGGCCCCGCCGGCGGCCAGGAGTTTTTGCTCGGTCAGCAGGCCGGCAAACAACTCGGCCGCCCGGGTCTTCTGGCCTTCCATCCCCTGCGACAGGGCGTCCAGACGCTGCACCAACAGGCTCTGCGTCAGGTCGACCCCCCGCCGCGTGACGGTCAGCCGGACCGGCTCGACGCCGGGGATGTCTCCGTAGACGCGTCCGGCGGCATCGGCCACCGGATCGAGGTAGGCCGTGAACTCGATCTGCACCGAGGCCTGGGGATGGCTCCACAGCAGCTCCCGCAACCGCCCGGTGATCAGCCGCAGCGACACCGCGGCGTGCTGATCGGGCGCGATCACCTTGCCCGGACGAATCGTCCGCTCCACGAGGCCCTCGATCCGCTCGGAGATATCGCCCCGAACGACCGCATCCACGCGGATCCGCCCCTGGAACAGGGCATCCGGACCGATCACCATCGGCTCATCTGAAACGTTGAGCACCACGAACTGAGCCTCCGGGCTCTGGCCATACGCCAGTTCCGAACCGCTCATGTTGAGCTTGGCCTGGAACCATCGCGTGGGCGGGGCGAAACGCGGGACCACGTCCTCCCCGAACTCCTCCACCAGCGCGGCACGGATCGGCTCCGGCGTCAGCGCCGAGATATAGGGCGAGCCCAGACGGTCCAGCAGCTTGCGGGTCTTGTCGGCGACCAGGCTGGTCGCGTCCACCTCGACCGCCTTCTTGAGATGGGCGATGGCCTGGTCCCTCTGGTCCTCGGCCAGCAGGATCCGTCCATAGGCCGCCAGACCGATCTGCCCGGCCTCGTTAGGGTCCACGTACTGCTTCGCCAGGTCGGGCTGGTCGTTGAGCACCAAGGCGTAGGCAAAGATCCCCTCGCTGGCCGGCGCGTTCGGATCGGCCTTGTGGGCCCGATTGGCCCAGGCCAGGGCCTTTTCCGGGTTCTCATCCACGAAGCTGTAAAACCACGCCAGCTCCGCCGCGGCGACCGCATCGGCCGGGGCCGCCGAAAGCCTCTCCTCGGCCTGCGGCCCGGCGGCCAGGAAACGCTGCCGCTGGGCGGTGTCCTGAAGCTTGGCCGCGGCCGCGGCGGCGATGCCCTCCAGGACGAGGTCAAAGCGACCGCCCTGCCGTATCTGCGTCGCGATCCGCAGGCACTGGTCCTGCTGCCGCGCGGTGTTGTAGCAGGCCACAGCCCACGGGATGTAGATCGACGAGGGCAACGGCTGGTCGGGATACAGATACGCGAACACGTCGGCCGTGTAGCGGTAGCAGCCGACCGCGGTATCGTACATGCCCAGTCGTTCGAGGTATTGCGCCAGGAAGAGGGCCGCTTGCAGGTTCAAGGGATTGGCGCGGACGGCCAGCCGCGCGTGCCGTGCCATCACCTGCGGCTGTACACTCTGGCCCATCCGATGGGCCACTTCTTGGAGCTTTTCGAAGGCCGTCTGGTTGTACGGATTGGCCTCGTAGCCGCTGAGCAGATACGTGCTGGCGGCCTTGTCGTCGGCACGCTCGGCGGCCAGGAACCCCAATCGCACCTCCAGATCACTGCGAAACAGTGGGTTCTTATCCGACGTGGCGATCAGCAGGGCCGCCAGAATCTCCTCGCGCCGCCGTCGCGAATCGGCCGTCGCCAGCAGGTAGTCCACCGTCTCGCGCGCCACCTCCAGGTCCACGCGGGGCATCCCGGCGTATTCGCCCAAGGCCGTGTAGGCCATGTTGGCGAAATCCACGCGTCCCGACGCGGCGCAGGCCCGCAGCAGGTCCTCCGTCAGATAATCACTGCGTCGCTCCAACTGAATGGCCGCCTCCAGCAGGACGACCGCCTGGGTGGCTCGTATGGCGTCCGCATCCGGCGGGCTGTACATCTCGCAGGCCATCGTCTGAAACGTCTCGGCCGTCAGGGGCGAGAATAGCGTCTGCGGCTCGGCGGCGATGCCCGCACCGCACGCCAGCAACACCACGATGAGCCCCATCCTCACGCCCGGCAACAATCGGGTCCTGACCATTGGCTGTCTCCGGCCTTCGACTCGGATCAACGGCGATTGATTTCGTTCGGCCCGGCGGCAACGCCCTGTGATCCAGGGCATGAAGACGGTGATCCTCCCGTCCCGCACACCACTGCCGTATCGGCCACAACAGGTCCGCGGATTATACCCGACCTCGTCGAAGGCGTCAAACATGCTCGCGTATCGACGCGCCCGCGTTGGGTCCCCGACGGGAACGTATGAATCAACGGGTTATCGGACCCGACCGACGGCATCGGCCCGCCGGCGTCCCAGGAGCATCGCAAGCATCTCATTGCCCAGCAGCCGGGCCACGAGGATATACACGCCCGCACCGCCCAGCACAAGGACCATCAGACGCACCAGGTCGGCGCTGAAGGACGCGCCGAGAGGCCGCATCAAGACCAATCCCGCCCCTCCAACGGCCGCCATGATGAGCGTTCCCAATGCGGTCTTTGAGCCCGTGACGATCAGACCCCCAGTCGCCTGCGGACCGTACCGCCGCCGCAGAGCACCTACCAGCACGATGACTTGAAGATACGAACACAGCGCCGTCGAGGCCGCCAGCCCCGCCGTGCCCAACGGCCAGATCAGCGTCAGGTTGAGCACGAGGTTCACCCCCACCGCCAACAAGGCCGTCATCGCGGGCATTTTCGAGTCCTGCACGCTGTAGAACGCCCGGGTGACGATCTGTTGGCCGAAATAGCCGCACAATCCCAACGCATAGAAACTCAGCGTCCAGGCCGTGCGCCGCGTATCCTGCGCCGTGAACTGCCCGTGCTGGAAGACCACGGCGATCAGCGGCTCGGCGACGAGAATCAGCCCGACCGCCGCGGGCAGAGCCACGAAGATCGCCCCGCCCAGTCCGCGGGCACACGTGGTCAGCAGGCCCGCGTAGTCCTTTCGGGCGGCCGCGGTGCTCATCACGGGAAAGACCGCCGTCGCCAGCGAGATCCCCAGCACGCCCAAGGGAAACTGGTAGAGCCGCTGGGCGTAGTACAAGTGGGACACCGAGCCGCGGACCAGCGGATAGGCCACGGTATGCCCCATGATCTCGAACGTCGGGCCCTTTTGCGGCGAGGCGCTGAACCACCAGGCGATCATGTCATCGGCCAGCGTGTTCAACTGGGTCGCCGTCAGCCCGACCATCATCGGCCCCATCAACCACATGATCCGTCGAAACGGGGCTGTTCGCACCGCCCATGCGGGCCGGAGGTTCACGCCGGCGCCGCGCAAGGGAACCCATTGCAGGATGAGCTGGGCGACGCCAGCCGCCAGGACGCCGATCGCCACGTAGAACACCTGAAGCTCGGGCTCCAGGTGCAGGGCCCAGCCCGTAACCCCCAATGTCGCGATGATGCACACGTTCAAGAGGACCGGGGCGGCCGCCGGGGCGGCGAAGTGCTTGTGCACGTTGAGAATACCCGCCAGGATCGCCGCGGCGCAGACCATGACCATGTACGGCAGCATGATCGAGCTGAGCGTCAGGACCCGGTTCGTATCCGGCGGCAGCGTCCGTCCCGCGCCATAAAGCCCCATCCCCAGCCAGCCCAACAGCACCACGGCCGTGGTGATTGCCACCACAACGCTGACCACCGTGGAGGCCAGATCACCCGCCGTGTCGGGATCGCGCTCGAGCTGCTCGCTGTAGACGGGAATGAACGAGGCCGAGGCCGCCCCCTCGCCGAACATCCGCCGTGCGAGATTGGGAATCCGAAAGGCGATGGTCCAGGCGTCCATCAGCCCGCCGGCCCCCAGGAAATAGCTGTAGGCCATGTCGCGCACCATACCCAGGATGCGGCTGGCCAAGGTCAGCGAGGCGATCTGCCGAAAACCGTGTATCATCCGTTCTCCACGTCGCCCGGCGAGGGTCGGCCGGGGTTGGCTCAGTCCGCATCCTGCATGGCGACCGCCGTCACCACGGCGTAGACCGCCGCGGCGCCGGCCTGCTTCAACACGCGGGCGCATTCGTTCAACGTCGCCCCGCTGGTGGTGATATCATCGACCAGACAGACGGTCCGCCCGGAAAAAACGTGACCCCGGCGCACGGCAAAGGCCCCGGCGACGTTGCCGCGGCGATGCGTTGTGCTCAACGTCCACTGGCTGGGCGTATGACGGACGCGAACCAGATCGGTATTGACCGGCGTACGGCCGCGGGCCAGCCGGCAAGCCAGTAGAAGCGATTGATTGAAACCCCGCGCCAGCCGACGCCGCCAATGAAGCGGCACCGGCACGAAGACGTCCAGGTGCCCCGCGAACGGCGCCGCAGCGAGGGCGGCCTCCATCCACCCCGCCAATCGAGTAGCCAACTCGGGCCGATCCTGGAACTTCATTGCCAGGATCAGGTTCCGCAGCGTCGAGGCGTATACCCCGGCCCGCGCAATGCCATCATACACGGGGCGGCGCTCGCGACATCGGGCGCATCCATCCTCCAACATGCCGAAGGAGCCCGCATCGAGCCCACAGGCACGGCAGTAGGACCCGGCCGTGCAGGACAGCAGGCCCTGCCAGCAGGCCTCACACAGTCCCTCGCCGCCCGGTTCAATGGCCCGCCCGCAGGCCTCGCACGCCAAGGGCCACAGCAACTGGCCCGCCGCCGCGGCCCACCATTGCACGCGGCGTCTGACGTCGGCTATCCGGTGATTTTGGACACTGTGCATGGGGGCATTATACGGCCCGCCGGCGTGATCTCAAACCCGCGTTTGGCTGGCACCCGGTGCCGCCGGCCCCGGTGAGCTTAATCCTGAGTGAGCGGACGCCCCCACACCTCGACCTCGGTGTAATGATTCAGATCGTTGTGGCTGTTGCCCTGGCTGTGCAGCCGCACGTATCGCGCGTGAACGCCCTTGGCGTCGACCAGGCGGCCCTGCCAGTCATCCACGTAGTGCCGATCCTTGCCCACACCCAGACCCAGGCTGTTGTCGTGATCGTTGTTGAACAGCGTTTCCATCTCGACGAAATCCGGGTCCTGCGACGCCTGCACGATCACGTCGAAGTACACCCGCTGTTGGTGGTGAAAATGCCACATGACCACCGCGTACAGCTCGCACACCTCGCCGAGGTCGATGGTCACGTGCTGCGCGAACGGCCCCAACTCCACCAAGCTGCCGTCGAGCGCCTCCTTATCCCCATCCGTGATCTGCTCCAACTCGCCCAACACCGGTTGCAGGTCCGTGCCGGTGACCGGTTTGCCCAAGGCCAGGTTTCGCGCCCCGGCGGGGGCCAGGAACGGAGGGCGTTTCTTCTCGCTGTAGGGCTCCAGACGCGGGATGCCCTTGATGGACTCTGGCGTGCCACGCCATCGTTGCTCCGGTAGTTGAATATCCAACGGCTTCAACGTGGGCCCCTGCGTCCCCTGCTCATCGCCCGTTGTCTCGGCGTCAGCCGGATTCTTGGGCCTGGCCCCCTCTGCGGGCGGCGGCACAGGCTTGGGCGTGGGCATGGGCGACGCCACCGCGGGTCGGCCATAGACCTCGACCTCGCAGTAATGATTCAGCTCGTTGTCATTGTTGCCGTTGCTGTACAGGCGGACATACCGGGCCCGCACGCCCTTGGCGTCGATGAGCCGGCCTTCGTTGGTCTCCACGTAGTGCCGATCATCCCCGAGCCCCCATCCCGCCGAGTTGTCCCGATCGTTATTGAACAAGACTACCGCATCGGCGAAATCCGCCGACTTGGCCGCCTGCACGATCACGTCGAAATACGCCCGCGGCTCCTTGTGATAATGCCATACCACGATCGCAAAAAGCTCGTACACGTCGCCCAGATCAATGGTGACGTGCTGCAGCATCGGCCCCAGCTCGACATAGTGCCCCTCGGAGGCCTCCTTGTCCCCATCGGTCACCATGTCCAGCCGCCCCATGATCGGCACGGGATCACTGCTGGTCACGGGCTTGTGCAGCGCCACGTTCCATACATCCGCAGGGGCCCGGAACGCGGGGCGGTCCTTGCCTCGCGGCGGCTCCAGGTCGGGCACACCCGGCAGGTCCCGCGGCGTGCCGGGGAACATCGCCACGGGCAGCTTGATCGGCAGCGGCAGCAAGCCACCCTGAGGCTCGGTATGAGCGGGCGTGCCCGACGGTCCGGCCGGCGAAGGCAGACCCTCCTCAGCCCCCTGGCCCTGCCACCATACCTGCGCCACCAGGATCCCGATCACCAACACCGCCGCGGCGGCGATCCCGCGGAGCACCCATTGCTCCGCATCGGGCCGCGACCGCATCGGCCCCGGCTGCGAGCGGGCCACCTCGTCCAGGGCCGCCCGTTGGAGCGACTCCAACCGATCCCCCAACGATGCGGCCCAGGCCTCCAGAATACGATCGTCCGTCCGCAACGCCTCGGCATACGCCCGGCATGCGGCACACCCCTCCATGTGCGCCCGCACCGCCTCCGCGGCCCCGGCGGATAGATCGCCCTGCACCCACAGGGCGATTCGATCCTGCATCTTTTTGCACGCTTCGTTACGCATCGTAACCCCGCTGTTCTTCCAAAATCGTCCGCAACCGCTGCCGCGCCCGGCTGAGCCGGCTGCATACGCCCGCCGGGCTGATGCCCAAGGCCTCGGCCACCGCCTCGGTGCTCTTGCCGCCAAAGTAGTACAGCATCAACGGCAGACGGTACTTCTCCGGCAGCCGCCCGATCGCCCGCTCCAGGAATGTGTAGTCTTCGGCGGGCAGATCCCGCCGCTCGGCCTCTTCCTGGTGCTTCTCCAGGGCTCCCCGGCCGATCCGCCGCCGCCGCAGGAGGTCAATGCACAGGTTCCGGGCGATGCGGAAGATCCATGGCTTGAACTGCTCGCCGTCCCGCAACAACCGGATCCGCGTGAACCCCCGCACCAGGGCATCCTGGGCCATGTCCTCGGCGTCGTCCACGTTCCCAAGAATCCCCATACACACCGCGAAAACACCCCGCGAATACTTCCGGACGAGCCGGGCGTACGCATCCCGGTCGCCCGCCCGGCAGGCCGCAATCACCTGAGCCTCAGTTCGCTCGTCCAAGGTCCGACTCCTCGTCGCCTGCTCCATTAATCCCAACGAGTACACCCTGCGGATTCTGCCAGAATTCCCCCGCCGCGAAAAGCCAATTTCGTCCTCCCTTATGGCAGGACGGGCTTTTCCGTGGTATCCACGCCCCTCGAGGCACGCCCTCAGCCAAGTTGTACATACCACCGATCGACCCCATTGGCGAATCATGGAACCCATGACCGAATCACGCGAGAACACAGTGTGGCCGGTCCGCTCCCGCATCCAAATGAATTCCTCGAAGATATACAGCGTCTTCTGTATAGGCCAGGACTTGACTTGTCAGACGCGCCCCTCAAAAATGTGAGGAAAGGAGACGAAAATGCCAGTCTTCTACGAACACAAACAAAAGGGAGGCTGGGTCTTTGTGGGCAGTGTGGCTGCAACGCTGGGCCTAGTCGCAGTTATGGTGCTGTGTCTGCGTGGCTTTCATCTCTTCACCGAACAGAGACCTCTTATCCCCTCCCTGGTTCTGATCGGCATCACCGCCGCCATCGGCTTGGCGTATCTCTGGCTGGCCATGTTCACGAGCTCGTTGACTGTCCGAATTAACAGTGAACGCATCGCCTTGCAGTTTGGACCTTGGGGTTGGCGTCGACAGATTAGGCTCGCCGATGTTGTGCTCTGCCGCCCTGTGCGAAACCCTTGGCACTACGGCTGGGGCCTGCGGCGAATCAACAAGGGATGGCTTTTCAATGTGGCTGGTTTCGATGCCGTTGAGTTGACTCTCCGCTCTGGAAAACGCATTCGGATCGGCACCGACGAACCCGAGCGTCTTATCCATGCCATCCAAGAAGCAACACAGCATATGACCTGACGCCGCCCCGACTGTGTTGGCGAGGGTAGGGCGTCAGACCGACACGAGGGTGATGGGTTCATGTTATCTTTTCAGGGGTGGTTGATTCGGCCGATTCGTTCGTCTATAGTAAGAGGTTCGGGTGGACGAATCGGATAAGTGCCGCAATGAAGCTAGTTTACCACGGGATTACGGTTCACGACAGCCCGGTTGAAGTCCGGGAAAGGCTCGCGCTGAGGGCAATGAAAGGTGTCAGGAATCATTTCTTGATCTTGCTGTCAACGCGAAAGGCATCTCCCATGACACGATTGGTCAGTTCCACGTTCCCCACCGCTGCATTTGGATCATCGTGTGAATCCTGCAAATTCTGTCCAATGTTCATTATCCCCTCCGCTGGGGCGGCAGTCAAGGGGCTTGCGATAGATCGTGTTCCCATCGTCCACATAGCAGTGGCGTACGTGGCCATGGGGTGACGGGCGGGCCCGCATCTTCAGGTCATGCCCACGCGAGCGTGGGCATGCCGCCCGGCGCCGATGGGTCAAGGCGAGCGGGGATATGCCACCCGACTCCCCGAAGGGGCGGCCCCATCACCGTCATTCCGAGCGACGCGGTGCGAAGCAGAGCGAAGCACCGCGGATCGAGGAACCCATTTTTCAGCGTCGCGAAGCGACACCGCTGATGCAGTTGCGTCATGGCGTTGAGTGGCTGCAGACCAACGTTCACCCTTATCGAAGAGGATGCTGCGGCATAGCGTCGGGTGCCTTGGGGAAGGGCTGTTTGAACGGGTCCCTCCACGCCGGGCCTTCGGCCCTCCGGTCGGGATGACGATGGTGGGGGTCTACAAGTTGTTGGGTGGCATGGCCACGCAACGCGTGGCCATGGGACGACGAACGCCCCCCTGCATCGCCAGAACATGCCCATCCGCCGCCGGCGGACCAGAGGCGGATGGGCATGCCACCCGGCAACGAAGGCCAGGCCCTCCGGTTGGGATGACGGCCAAGGGGGGGCCTGCAAAAACGTCGTGTGGGCCGTGCCGCGCGGGCCATGGGGTTTGCCACAGAGGGCACAGAGGAAATCCGGCCCAGGTCGGCTCTGTGGTCTCTGTGATTCTCTGTGGCTTGCCCTGCCCTTGCGTGCTGTTCGTCCTGTCCGCAGTTGACGTCGGGTGGCAGCCACTGAACCCGAAGGGTGAAGTGGATGGCCATGGCGTAATGCACGGGCCCGGACCTCCAGGTCATGCTCATCCGCCGTCGGCGGACCAGAGGCGGATGGGCATGCCACCCCACGATCCACCGGCGGCGGGCGTGCATGCGACCTACCGCGGGGGACGTGCACCTCACCTCAACAGTTTTACTCCGAGTGCCGAGCTGTCGGGATGGCGCGGCGCGGGCCTTGTATCGGACGGCGTGGGGCGTACAATACGAGCCATTGTGGTCCGGCGGGGCAGGTGTGCCCGCGGGCCGGGAGCGAATAGATCCTGAAATCGGTGGTGCAGCGTATGGCCAAGTTGGCGAAACTCGACGACATCGTCGCCCTGTGCAAGCGGCGGGGCTTTATCTTTCAATCCAGCGAGATCTACGGCGGGCTGGCCAGTTGCTACGACTACGGCCCCTTGGGCGTAGAGCTCAAGCGCAACGTCCGCGAGGCCTGGTGGAAAGCGGTCGTCAAGATGCGGGACGACGTGGTCGGGCTGGACTGCTCGATCCTGATGCACCCCTTGGTGTGGAAGGCCTCCGGCCATGCCGACAAGTTCGCGGACCTCGTGACCGTGTGCAAGAAGTGCAACACCCGCAGCCGCGTGGACCACCTGACCGATCATCACAGCCATAGCGAAGAACACACAGAACACGTGGATATCGACAAGGCCGCCGCGACGCCGCACGACCTGAGCCGCAAGGTGTGCCCGTCCTGCGGGGCGGTGGGCCAGTTCGGGGCCCCGATGGCGTTTCGGCTGATGTTCGAAACGCAGATGGGCGCCAACGTCGAGGATACGATGACGTTGTTCCTGCGGCCGGAGACGGCCCAGGGCATCTTTGTGAACTTCCGCAACGTGCTGGACACCACCCGCGTCAAGATCCCGTTCGGCATCGCCCAGATCGGCAAGAGCTTTCGTAACGAGGTGACGACCAAGGCGTTTATCTTCCGCACGCGGGAGTTCGAGCAGGCCGAGCTGGAGTTCTTCTGCGCCCCCGGCACGGATGACGAGTGGTACGAGCACTGGAAGGCCGAGCGCTTCCGCTGGTACACGGATTTGGGCATCCGCAAGGAGAACCTGCGGTTCCGCGAGCACGATCCGGATGAGCTGGCGCATTACGCCAAGGCCTGCGTGGACGTGGAGTACCGCTTCCCCTTTGGCCAGGGCGACTGGCAGGAGCTGGAGGGCATCGCCAACCGCACCGACTACGACCTCCGGCAGCACCAGCGGGGGATGCGGACGGTCAACGACTGGATGGCGGCCGGGCGGGACCTGACGGCGATCGGCCTGAAGGAGGAGGCCGAGGACTACCTGTCGGGGCCGTTGAGCTACTTCGACGAGCAGACGCGGCAGCGGTTCATCCCCTACGTGATCGAGCCGTCGGCCGGCGTGGATCGCAGCACGCTGGCGTTCCTGGTGGATGCGTACGATGAGGAGGAGGTCCGCGGCGAGGTGCGTAACGTCCTGCGGTTTCACCCGGCGCTGGCGCCGGTGAAGGTGGCGATCTTCCCGCTGGTCAAGAAGGACGGCATGCCCGAGACGGCCCGCGCGCTGTACGACGACCTCAAGCGGCGGTACGCGAGCTTTTACGATGAGAAGGGGGCGATCGGCCGGCGCTACCGGCGGCAGGATGAGGCGGGCACGCCCTATTGCGTGACCATCGACGGGCAGACGAAGGAGGATGGCACCGTGACGATGCGCGACCGCGACAGTATGGAGCAGATCCGCGTGCCCCTCGACCAGGTCCGCACCTGGCTGAGCGAGAAGCTGGACGTGTGAGGCTGAGGAACGGGGAGCAGTGATGGCCAACGCGGCGACGGAAGGACAGCGGATTCAGGATGATATCCTGCGGGCGATGACGCCGGAGCGGAAGTTGGAGCTGGCGATGGAGTTGTACTGGTCGGCAAGAGACCTCAAGGCGGCCGGTCTGCGGCGCCAGCATCCGGACTGGAGCCAAGAGCAGGTGCAGGCCGCCGTTAGGGAGGTTTTCATGTATGCCCGCAGCTAACCTTCCACTGGTGTTTCTTGAACCGCTGGCCCGTTCGGACATTCCGTACATGGTGACCGGCTCGGTGGCCGCGATCCTGTACGGCGAGCCGCGAATGACGCACGATGTGGACCTGGTCGTGGACCTGGACGAGACCCGCGTCGGGGAATTCGTCGCGATGTTTCCATCGACGGAGTTCTACTGCCCGCCACGCCAGGTGATTCGGACTGAGATTCGGCGCGAGATTCACGAGCATTTCAACCTGATTCATCAGGCCAGCGGGTTCAGCACCCTGTTGACAAGGGTGTCACCCGGCGCGCCGGCTGGAGTCCGGGGCAGGCTTTGATCCGGGGTCCATGCTCGACGTGCGGTGCGCTCTGTGCGCGCAAAGCGTAGATTCCCGCTGGAGTGGAAACACGCCGCAGGCGGGCGGGAATAACAACAAGGGCCGGTTTCTATGGCCCGTACGTTTTTCAACGAACTGCTGGCCCGAATGATCTCGCGCTGCCGGCCTTCGGGCGTCTGACAATGCCACTGGCAGACTGGCCGGAGCCGCGCGTCCTTGAGTCCACAGCGTCTTCTCAGGAGGTTTGCTCCAACCGCTCGGCCAACCACATCTTGATAACGGACTGCCGAGGCACGCCCAAACGCTTGGCTTCCCGGTCGAGCCGATAGATCATCCACAGGGGGAAATCCACATTAACTCTTTTTTGCTCCTGTTCGGGCCGTCGGGCCTTGCTCACGTCCAGGTGCTCGGAAATGTCTTCGCCCCTGTCAAATCGTCTGTCGAGTTCACGAGCCTTCATAGATGCTTACCTCTTCTTTCCGCGCCCGGCGTACCGATATAAGCCGGATCGCATCGCCTCTGTAGGTGATGATCGCCGCCCACTGCTTTTGCCCTATTCGCCCCACCACAAGAAACCTCGGCTCGTCGTCCGTCTTGAGGGGAACCTCGATCACGTCCGGATCGTCCCACATCGCTTGGGCTTGGCGGAAATCTATCCCATGCTTGGCCTTGTTACTATCGCTCTTTCCGGGGTCGAACTCGAATCTCATGTATAAGCCTTATACCATTATTATACCAATGGTCCAATGGATTTTCCACGCATTCTCGGACCGGGGCATAGAAGACCGGCAGAGTGGCGCGACGGGGAACGAATACGGGCTCGGTCAGCGATTGGCAAGAAACCGCCCTGCTTGGCTTGCGGATATGGAATCGTGCTGATAGGCTGGAACAGGCGGCAAGGGGGCCGCAGACTTGGCCGGCCGTCGGTTTTTTGATCCGGAGCAGAGAGGTACGCGGGATTGAAAGGGTGGCACATGTCGGAGCGCAACGATATCAATCGGCGGAGATTCATGCAAGCGGCGGCGGCCGGGGCGATCGGCGCGGGACTGGGCCTGGGAGGCCCCCTGGGCGCGGCGCAGGCCATCGACACCCGCAGCTACAACCCCGAGATGGAGTACCGGCGGCTGGGCAAGACGGGGCTGATGGTCTCGGCGGTGTGCCTCGGCGGCCACTGGAAGCGGGTCAACGTGATGAACCAGGATTTTGACCGGAACCGCCGGGACGTGGTCACCCGCTGCATCGAGCGAGGGATCAACTACATCGATGCCTGCTCGTATCACGAGGTGATGGCCTACAGCAAGGCGCTGAAGGGTCGGCGCGAGGCGATGTACCTGGCGGCGTCGTACTATGAACATGAGCCCCGCAACCCGGACTATCGCACGGCGCCCAAGCTGATGGAGTCTCTGGACACGGTCCTGCGCGACGCCGGGCTGGAGTACACGGACCTGTGGCGGATCACGTGTTTCGAGCCGGGCGGCGAGCACACGTTCAACACATCGGTGGAGATCGTCAAGGCCCTGACCCAGGCCAAGAAGCAGGGCAAGGCCCGACACATCGGCATCAGCTCGCACGACCGGCCCTGGCTGAAGATGATGATCGAGCAGTTCCCCGAGATCGAGGTGGTGCTGTTCCCGTACACGTCGATGAGCAAGAAGGCGCCGCAGGACAGTCTCTTCGACGCGGTGATCGAGCAGGACGTGGGTGTGTTCGGCATCAAGCCCTTCGCCAGCAACAGCCTGTTTCTGGGCGACAGCTCGCCGAGCAGCCCGCAGGCCGCCGAGGACGATCGGCGGGCCCGTCTGGCGATTCGGTATATCCTGTGCAATCCGGCGATCACGGCGCCGATTCCGGGCCTGATCAGCCAGCACCAGGTGGACAACATGGCCCTGGCGGTGAAGGAACGCCGCGAGCTGGACGTTCAGGAGAAGGCCGAGTTGGAGGTCTACAGCCAGCAGGCCTGGGCAAATCTGCCCCCACACTACCAGTGGCTCAAGGATTGGCAGTACGTCTAATCCGGCCTGGACCGACAACGGGATCGACAGACGAGGAGCAGCGGATGGGTAAGGATGCGGCGTCGTGGGCCGGCCGGGTGCGGTTGGCCGTGCTGATCGGGGGAGGCGTGGCGGTGGTGCTCGCGGCGGTGTCGTGCGGGCCGAAGGATGAGCCGACCGGCTCGGTGGCCGGGGCGGATGAGCCGTTGCTGCTGTTGGAGGATGAGCCGGTCGCGTTCGCCGCGGTGGACGGGACGGACAACAGCCGCTGCTTTGTGTGTCACATCAACTACGCCCAGGAAACGCTCAGTCGACGGCACGCGAAGGCGGGCATCGGCTGCGAGAATTGCCACGGGGCCTCGGATGCCCATTGTTCGGATGAGAACAATATCACGCCGCCGGAGATCATGTATCCGCGGGAGCAGATCGTCGCCGCCTGTCTGGAGTGCCACGAAAAGGCGGCGATGGCGCGGCTCGATCCACACAAGAGCGTCTTCAGCCCGGGCGATGCCGAGGCGAAGGTCTGCACCGACTGCCACGGCAAGGACCATCGGCTGGCCCACCGGACGCGCCGTTGGGACCGGCGCACGGGCGAATTGATCGAGGACGACGCGGTCCGTATGAGTTTACCATAGGGCCTGCCCCGCGGCTGGCGTGCCCCAACGGCTCAGAGGATCAGCGTGGAGTCGCCCGGGGCGCGAAGGGGCAAATCCAGGTAAAACGTCGCCCCGCGGCCGGGTTCGCTGTCGACGGAGACGGCGCCGGCCAGCAGCACGCTCAGTTCATGGCAGATCGCCAGGCCCAGGCCCGTGCCGTTGCCCTGCCGCGTGATCGAGCCGTCGACCTGTCGGAACTTCTCGAAGATGGCCTCGTGATGCTCCCTGGCGATGCCGGGTCCGGTGTCGGCGACGGCCATCCGCACCGTGTGCTCGCTGAGCATCCGCGCCGAGACGTGAATCCGCCCCCCGACCGGCGTGAACTTGATCGCGTTGCTCAGATAGTTGTACAGGATCTGGCGGACCTTGCCGGGATCGGTGTAGACAGCCGGCACCGTGTCGTCCACGGCGAGGGTGAGCGTCAGGCGCTTTTCATCGGCCATCGGGGTGAAGAAATCCACCAGGGCCTGGCACAGGTGCCCGATGCTGGTCTTCTCGACGTGCAATTCCATCCGGCCGGCCTCGGCCTTGGCCAGATCGAGCAGGTCGTTGATGAGGTTCAGCAGGGATCGACCGCTGGCGATGATGTTCTGGGCGTAGCGGCGGGATTTTTCCACGTCGGCGCCGGGTTTTTCGTAGAGCAACTGGGCGAAGCCGAGAATCGCATTCAGCGGCGTGCGGACCTCGTGGGTCATGTTCGCCAGAAACTCGCTCTTGAGCTTGTTGGCCTCGAACAGCTCGATGTTGCGGTCGGACAGCTCGGTGATCTTGGCGTCGAGCTGCCGGTTGGCCACGGCCAACTGGTTGCGCGAGTCCTGCAAGACGTCGAGCATGTGGTTGAACGCATTGGCGAGCTTTTCGTATTCGTCGCCGCTCTTGATGGAGCTGCGGGCGTCCAGGTTGCCCTCGGCGATGTTGTTGGCCAGGGCACGGAGCTGGCGGATGGGGCGCAGGATGACCCGTTGGGCGATTGCGTAAAACGCCACCATGGCCGCCGTACCGGCCAGGAGACCGGCGACGATGGTGGTGACCCGATTGATGAGGATCGTCTTGGCGTACTCCCGAACGGGGCTGCGGATCAGGAGCAGTCCCAGCCGCTCATTCTTGTGAAACGGCGTGGCCGGGCGGTCCGGGCCGTGGCAGGTCAGGCAGGCGTCGGTGGCCCGCACGATCCGGACATACGTATGCTTGTGGGGCATGGTGGAGGTGTCGATCCAGCCGTACTCGTAACCGTCCGGGTCCTCCAGCAAACGCTGCGTTTGCGTCTGCTCCGATTCGGTCCAGTCGGCCGGAACCTTCGGCGATTCGGAATCCAATCGCGCCCACAGAATCGTCAGGTCGTTGGGATCGCGCACCGCGCCGTTCTCGCTGAGGACGGGCAGCTCCTGTCGCACGCGCGGCGGCACGCGGAAGTGCTGTTCATACACGCGGTCGGCCACGGCACGCCCGGCGTCCAGGGCCGTCTTCTCGGTCAGCTTGTTCATCCACAGGTACGGGATCAGCAGGGCCACGATCAGGCTCAGGATGACCGCAGCGCCGAACTGCAGACGGCATTTCTCGGCCAGGCTCAACGGCTTGAGATGCAGCCGACGCAGCAGCCTGTCCATCTTGACGCGGAAACGACGCCGCATCAGTCGGAGCTCCCCGCGAAACGGTCTTGATCGTAGCGGTCCGATCGGCTCAGCCTGCGGTTTCGGGCGCGTGCGAGTGCTTCTGCACGCGCAGGTTCAATTCATCCAGTTGCGCCTGGTCCACCGGCCCGGGTGCATCGGTCAGAAGGCACTGGCCGCGTTGTGTCTTGGGAAACGCGATCACATCCCGGATATTGTCGGTGCCGGTCAGCAGCATGACGAGGCGATCCAATCCAAAGGCGATGCCGCCGTGGGGCGGTGCGCCGTACTCCAGGGCCTTGAGGAAGAACCCGAAGCGCTCCTCGGCCTGCTCGGCCGTGATGTTGAGCAGCGCAAACACGCGGGCCTGCAAGCGCGGATCGTGGATACGGATGCTGCCGCCGCCGATCTCGGCGCCGTTGAGCACCAGGTCGTAGGCCTGCGAGCGAATCGCGGCCGGATCGCTGTCCAGCTTGGGCATATCCTCCGGCACCGGCGCGGTGAAGGGATGGTGCAGCGAGTCGTAGCGCCGCTGCTCGGCGTTCCACTCAAACAGCGGAAAATCCACGACCCAGACGAACTCATACCGCCCGGCCTCGATCAGACCCAGCTCGTGCCCCAGGCGCACCCGCAGCGGCGCCAGGGCCTTGTTCACCGCGGCCGGTTCATCGGCCACGAACAGCAAGAGATCGCCGGGCGAGGCCGCGAAGCGCTGGAGCAGCTCGGCCTGCTGTTCAGGGCTGAAGAACTTGACGATGCTGCTGCGCAGGACGGGCCCGCCGCCATCGTCGGTTTCCACCTTCATCCACGCCAGACCCCGGGCCCCATAGCCGCCGACGAACTCGGTCAGGCCTTTTTCGATCTCGCTGCGCGAATAGCGTCCCCCACCGGGCGCGCAAAGGCCCTTGACGATCCCGCCGGAGGCCACGGTGCTGTTGAACACCTTGAACTGACACGCCTGGGCCAGATCGGTGATGTCCCGCAGCCGCATGTCGAACCGCAGGTCGGGCCGGTCGATCCCGTATTCGTCGATGGCCTGGGCGTAGCCCATGCGGCGGATCGGCAGCGAGACCTCCACGCCGATAACCTCGCGAAAGACCCGCGCGATCATCTGCTCGTTGATCCGCATCACGTCGTCGGCATCGACGAAGCTCATCTCCACGTCGATCTGGGTGAACTCGGCCTGGCGGTCGGCCCGCGGGTCCTCATCCCGAAAACACCGGACGATTTGAAAGTACTTGTCCGTGCCGGAGACCATGAGAATCTGCTTGAACAACTGCGGCGACTGCGGCAGGGCATAGAACGCCCCCTTGTACAATCGGCTGGGCACGAGGTAATCGCGGGCCCCCTCGGGCGTGCTCTTGCCGAGCATGGGCGTTTCGATCTCCCAGAAGCCGTACTCATCGTAGAAGTCGCGCACCACCTTGGCCGCGCGGTGCCGCACCCGCAGCCGCTGCTGCATCGAGGGCCGCCGCAGGTCCAGGTAACGATGCGTCAGCCGCAGCTCCTCGTTGACCTTGTCGGCCTCTTCCGGGTCGAACACGGGCGTCTTGGAGCGGTTGAGGATCTCCAGCCGGTCGATGACCACCTCGATCTGTCCGGTGGCCAGTTTGGGGTTCTCGAGCCCCTCGCCCCGCGGACGCACCGTGCCGCTGGCGGCGAGGACCCACTCGCAGCGCAGATCGCGGCTGATCCGGTGCACCTCCTTTTGCGTCTGCGGGTCGAAGACGAGCTGCGTGATCCCCTCCCGATCCCGCAGGTCGATAAAGACCAGGTTGCCGTGGTCGCGGTAGCTGCGGACCCAGCCGGCGACGACGACCTGTTTGCCCACGTCGGTCAGGCGAAGCTCGCCGCAATGGTGCGTACGTTTGAGCATACTTGGGCCTCTAAGAGTGCCAGGTTACGATTTTCGGGTAGACTAAGGGCCCTACTCTAGACGAAAGCCCCACCTACGTCAATGCCTGACCCCACGGAGAGCGTCGGGGACGATGGAGTCCGTGCCACCGCGAGAGGGGTCCGAACATCGCCCGTCGGGCCGCCGCCTCGCGCCCGAAACACCCATTCGGGTCCATCGCCCGGCGACGTATCGGGAATCGGTCCACGGGTGGGCAGGGGCCCCGTTGACCCACCCTGGAGTTTACGATATCCCATTCGCCTTCCGGAAACGTCGGCGACCGGGTATATTGATGGGACTGGAAGCCTTATGTGAACCCGAAACGGCCGTTTGGAGGGTAGCGCCATGTCTCGTCGTCTCGTACTCGTGTTTGCCGCCCTGGTGTTCGGATGGGTCGGCCGGGCCGGCGCCCACCGGCCGATTTTTAGCGATCAGCCCGGCACGGACCCGAAAACGGCCGTGCCCGTCTCCGAGCCCGAGGTCTCACAGGTCATCTACCGCGAACTGACCGACGCGGCCCCGCAGCTTTGGCTGACGCTGACCGTCGCGGGCCCGCACGAGCTGTACGTTCAGCTCGGGCTGCCGGCGCTGGAGCGGCTTCGTTCTTTTCGCCCGCAGGTTTTGGTCGTCGGCCCGGGCCTGCCTGAAATCGCCGCCCCGATCACACTGCCCGAGGGCGCCGGAGCCGTGGCGTTCTCCACGCAGGACGTGGCCGAACCCCGGTTCTTCCACGAGCCCTTCACACGGACCGATTCGTGGATTCTGGGCAGCTGGACGGTGTCCTTGCCGCAGGCCGGACGCTACTACGTCGTGGCCTGTGATCCATCCGGCCAGCGGGGGAAACTGTGGCTGTCCGTGGGACGCAAGGAGCGATTCTCCGTGACCGACTGGCTGTCGATGGGCGAATGGACCCGGCGGATCCGGGCGTTTCACGAGACCGACCAGACCGCCTCGCCAAGCCGATCCGAAAACACCCCCACATCCGACCGCCCTGCCCCCCAGAAACGCCGCCCGCGCGAACCCCGCGAGGGGACCGAATGGTGCAACGTGTGGATTCCGCACGCGAACAACGAAGACCTTCCGCGGGTGCTGCTGGTGGGCGATTCGATCACGCAGCAGTACTACGGACACGTGGCCGCGGCCCTGGAGGGCAAGGCCCACTGCGCCTATGTGACCACCTCGTGGAGCGTGTGCAACCCCGCTTTCCGCACGCAACTGGAGGTTGTCCTGTCGCAGTACGACTTCGCCGCGATCCACTTCAACAACGGCCTGCACGGCTTCGGATACACCGAGCCGCAATATGAACAGGCCCTGAAGGAGACCCTGACGTGGCTGGCCGGCCATTGCCCGTCCGGTCGGCTGATCGTCGCCAACAGCACGCCCATTCGACCCGGCCCGGAGCGTGCCGCGACCAACGACCGCATCCGGCGGCGAAACGAGATCGTCGCCGCCCTGGCCGAAGAGATGGGCCTGCGGCTCAACGACCTGCATACGCCGATGATCGGGCAGGGCCAGTCCTACACGGACGATTACCACTTTGCGGACGGTGCCCGCCGGATCCAGGCCACCCAGGTTGCCCGGCATATTACGGAGGCCCTCACGCCATAGCAGGTTGTTGAAAAAGTGTCACCCCGGACCCCGGATCGAGTCCGGGGCAGGCTTTGATCCGGGGTCCACGCTCGACGCGCGGTGTTCTCTGCAGGCAAAGCGTGGATTCCCGGTGGAGTGGAAACGCGCCGCAGGCGGGCGGAAATGACAAGAAGGGCCCGTTTCTGGTATACTGTCGAGCAGCGCGGCCCCGGCTGCAGCGGGTTGGCTGCGAACCGGGGCCTGAGTCGGGCAGTCGGGCACTTATCCGTTGTCTATGTCGAGCCCTCGCCGGCAAAGAGCCTCGGCGCGAATTCGATCAGGTAGTCGCGCCAGTTGAGCCAGGTATGTCCGCCATCCGTCTCCTGGTACACGACATCGAGGCCGTGCTTCTTGAGCATCTCCACCGTCGCCCGCGAGGTGCCCACGAGGAAGTCATCCTTGCCCGTGCCGAACCACACCAGCCGAAGCCCCTTCTTCAATTCCGCGTTGTCCAGGACCGCGGCGTGCTGCGTCTCCCACGACGAATCCCCGTCGCCGCCCGGGCCGCCCGTGATGCCGAAGGTGCCCGAGCTGAACACGCCGATGTACGCGAACTTCTCCAGGTTGGAGAACGCGATGTTGAGCGTCTGGGCCCCGCCCATGGACAATCCGGCGATGGCCCGGTCCTCCCGACCCGTGCGGACGCGATAGTGCTCTTCCACATACGGCATGATGTCGCCCACGAAGTCCTGCCCAAACTCGTCGACGGCCCGTCGCAACCCGTCCCCGCCGCGGCCAAACGAGAACGACCGGGTGTGGCCGGCCGGCATGACCACGATCATCGGCTGGGCCTTGCCGGCGGCGATCAGGTTGTCCAGGATGAACCCGGCCCGACCCACCGTGCTCCAGGAATCGTCGCAGTCCATCGCCCCGTGCAGCAGGTAGAACACCGGGTAGCGCCGCGTGCCGGACTCGTACCCCGGCGGGGTGTACACGTGCATGCGGCGGAACATCTTGAGCGACTTGGAATAGTAGGTCACCTCGGCCACGGCGCCGTGCGGGACGTCCCGGGTGTCCATCAGGTCATGGCCACCGACGACCACCAGGCTCCACACGTGGCTGTTCGATTGGCTCGTGATGGGGTTGCGCGGGTCCACGACCGGCACGCCATCCACGTCGAAACGATAGCGGTAGGCCCCCGCCGGAACCGGACCGACCGTCGCCTCCCACACGTCCTGCTCGCCCTTGACCAAATCCACGCCACGGCCGGTGCCGGGGATGTCGCCGGCATTGAGACGGACCGCCTCAGCCTTGGGCGCCAACAGACGAAACGTGATTTGCCTGTCGGAGGTGACCTCGGGTGAGACCACCTGCGGGCCACCGAAACCGCCGGGCTGAGCCGGCGCGGGCGCCGTCCACGTCATCAGGACCAGGGCCGCCACGGCCAGGGTCCACAGGGTGCTTGTGTGCCTGTTCATGAGCCTTCTCCTTTTCCAACACGTTGGGGGGTGTGTTTCGCGGACGGCCTGCCGCCGCGCCGATCCTCCAGCATCGCCTGCGATATGCAACCCAGGTGCCGGAGGAGTGTCTGTATCTGATCCGGCTGAAACGGGGACGCCAGGATCTCTTGCAAGGGTTTGATCTGACCGCACAGGCGCTCATACATCCGCCGGCCCTTGGGTGTGAGCGTCACGCGGAGGGCCCGGCCGTCGTCCGGGTGCCGGCGGCGACGCACCAGCCCGCGCCGCTCCAGCAGAACGAGCATGGCCCGCACGGTGTTGGGATCGCTGGAGGCCTCGTGAGCCAGATCCCGTTGCGTGACGCCGTCCCGCTCGATCAGCAGGGCCAGCAGCACGAATTGATCGGCCGTCATGCCCTGCGGGGCCAGCCAGGCGTTGGTCTGCCGGTGCATCCGCAGATACGCCGCCCGCAGCGCCATCGCGATGTCGTGACCGCCAGCCATCGAGCCCTCCACGGCGAAATACTACTCCGAGCAGAAAATAATGAACATTTTGTAAGAAAGGTCGTAGTTGAAGTATGAACTACGACGCCCGAACATTAAAAGCTGAAGCCAAGGAAGCCCTCCGCTACCGGGTGGCCCGCGCCGTG
>Ga0209163_1000529_pt1 | contig 67396 bp, 72 predicted proteins | sample MTBAKSrepl2MetaG_FD_187457 | JGI IMG/M metagenome (GOLD analysis project Ga0209163, IMG submission 187457) | Enrichment culture microbial communities om Arthur Kill intertidal strait, New Jersey, USA, that are MTBE-degrading - MTBE-AKS2 (Arthur... | ecosystem: Environmental > Aquatic > Marine >...
TCCCGATATTGCCTGCCTGGTCCCGGGCCGAAACTTCGATGACGTTGACGCCTGAGGCGAGCAGGATCACCTCGGACAAAGCATCAGGGGCCAGCACCCTCGGGATCCCGTTCAGCGTCAGGGTGACACCGGCCAGACCGGTATCGTCCACGCTCCAGGCCGCCGTCACATTCTCCGGGTAGAGATAATCCCCGTTCACAGGATACGTGATCGTGACTGCAGGCGCCGTCAGGTCCAGCGCAAAAGACCAGCTCACGGGTTGTGATGCATTGCCCCACTCATCTGAAACGGAAAGCGTCACCGTGTGCGTCCCTTCGGAAAGAGGCGCGACCGGAATGTACACGATTCCCCGGGAGTCGGCCACGGCCCCGCCTGTTGCGTCCAGACCGTCCACCAGCAGTCTTGCAGAGCCGGGGTCGATCTCGCTGCACTGATCGTGGTAGGTGCCGCTGATGAGAGGGGTGCCGTCGTTCAGCAGCGCCCCGTCCGCAGGCAGAAGCCGGTCGGTTTCAATGACGGGGCCCACGGTGTCCAGGGTGCATTGCTCGTCATCGGGCTCCGGGTCCAGGGTCTGTATGACCCCGGTCTCTTCCGGAACGGTTGCGGTCAAACGTCGGAACCCGGTCGACCCGCCGATGCTCTCCAGCGCGATCGTCTCTCCCCCGACCAGCTCCAGGTTGGTGTGATCGTCTTTGCTGTACAGGTTGTTCAAATCCACCAGAGCCCACGGTGCAGCGACTCCCTCCTCAACCCACCCGGTGACGGGATAGTCTGCCCCTTCAACGTTGGCCAAAAGAAGAGCCCCCAATGCAGGAGTGCTCCCGTCACTCATCAGGATCCTGTGGGCCAGCACGTCGTTCTTGACCACCTTGCTGCTGTTTTCTGTCCGCACCCTCGGGAGAACCTCGCCGGCCGCCGGCTCGATCAGCATCCCTTCTTCGCCGATTGTCACGATGCGGAAATAGTAGAGAGCCCCCGGCGCAAGCCCGGAAACATCCACCTTCATGACCCCGTTCTGCTCCGCAGGCGGGTGCTCGGCGCTGTCCGGGGTGATGGTGAGCCCCCATATCTCGTTGTTCCCTTCGGCATCACTGTAAACGTGGGCCGAGCACGAGGCAGCCTGGTCGGCGACCCACACGATGGAAAAGGCGCCGGCCGTGACATCGGCGACCCGCAACACTGAAGTCGCCAGCGACATTTCCGGCTTGCTCGTCGGGTCCAGCGGGTCCGTGCCCCTGACTGCCTCGGTGTGGTCGCCGATGCCGTCTCCGTCACTGTCCGCCTTCAGGGGATCCGTCCCCAATCCCTGTTCCTCCAGGTTGCTGAGGCCGTCGCGGTCAGGATCCTCCGGGCTGTCCGGCGATACCGAGGGCGGCGCAGGCCCAGGCCCCAGTGAAACCAGGAGGTCAACGCTGGAGCCCTCAGGCGCGAGGGTGCCGGCTTCCGGGTCCTGGCTCATCACGGAGCCCGAGGGAACAGTATCGCTGTAGCTCCCGGTCACCGAACCGACCGCAAGACTCCCGCCCGCGATGATTGACTCCGCTTCAGCCCGGTCGAGCCCGGAAACATCCGGCACGATGGGGGTCACCGCCAGGCTGCCACTCAGCCCCCTCACCTCCGCTTCACTCAGGGCACGATCATAAATGTACGCCTCATCGACCATGCCCTGAAGGTATTCGCCCCGGTTCTCGCTTCCACCGATCCAGATGTCCCGTCCGCTGTTCGGGATGATTCCGTCCGGAAAGGACGCGCTCCCCTTGAGGGTGCCGTCGATGTAAAATTTCATGGCCGTGCCGTCATAGGTCGCGGCAATGTGATACCATCGGTTTGGGGAAAGGGTGATGTCACCCATCACTTCTTCGTTTTCATCCAGGGATCCATCCCTGTTCCAGTCTATCCTGAAAACCGGGCGGTAAGCCGTTTGCGCATCTGCGGCCCGGGCCTGGAGCTGCCAGTCAAACCCCCATCCGTATTCATCGGCCCGCTCCATGACGGTCACCCACTCCCCGGAGAGGTTGCTTGGATAGATCCAGCAGGCCAGGGTCATCCTGTGCTTGGCGAAACCCAGCGTTGCACTGTAAGGGATCCGAACCCTGTCACCCTCGCCCCCTAAACTGAGGGCTGGACCCACTTTCCCCAAGGCGTCACAGATCGCACCCTCGACGAATCCGTCGTTTCCATGCCCGGACCCATCAACCGCAATGCCTCCCAGGAGCTCGTCAAAGGACCAGTAGCCGACCAAACCGTCCACTTCCTCCAGTCCGTCCGAGGGGTCTGTGGGGTTCATGCCGGCTGCGATTTCTTCTTTGTCCGGGACCCCATCCCGGTCGGAATCCGTTTTGGTCGGACTCAGGGTCCACCACGTTGGTCCCCATCGATCCTTGTTTTGCGCGGCAAGAACATATTCGTAAACGTCCCGAAGCCCGTCGCCGTCCGTGTCCGGCGAGCCGTTTGTGTACCCCGTCCAACCAAAATAAAGGAACTCCCAGTCATCGGCCATTCCGTCGGAATCCTCGTCGTTCACGGTGAAGGTCCTCTGGCCGGAAAGCGGATTGCCCGCCAGATCTTTTATGCTTGCGCTCACTGTGATCGCGCCGATGAGGAAGCTCTCGCTTATCGGCAATGCGAAAACCCTCAGGTCATCCCCAAGCGGCTCCACAGGTCCGGAAAGAGAAACACCCTCATAGTTTGACGGGTCTGTGGCGTTCTGCATGGAGTTTTCGCTGTAAGTCACGATGATTTTCTGACCGTTCACCCTCGGCACACCCTGGATAGTAGGAGGTCCCGTGTCGATGAAAATGGGCCCATAATGGACCGTTTCACCCCAGTTGGGCTTCCCGGACCGGCCGGCCGCATCCCCGGCCCGAATGTGGAACCAGTACTTTCCGTCATACAATATCCGACTGATCATCGTGGTGTTCCCGCCGGCGTAAAATATTTCATCAGCGATGGTGTCCGGGTTGGTATCAAACACATAGGAGTACCCTGCGAGACCGCTCCCCGGTTCAGGCTCCACAGCAGGCGTCCAGGCCATGGTTACCTGGCTGTTGTTCGAAAACTCATCAATGGGGTGAGAACTGATCAGGTCCTTGACCTTGCCGGGAGGGACGTCGTCTGTGCTCGCCTCGCTGGAAGGGTCGCTCTCCTTGGGCGGATCCCCATTGTCGAAAGCGGTGACGACAAAAACATAGTTTATATTCTCTTCCAGGCCGCTGATCGTGTATTGTACGATGAGGTTGGGATCATCCTCGTATTCATCCTCGTCAACGGTGATTTCGACCTGGTTTGGATAATTCTCTATGATCCGGCCTCCGGAGTGGCCGCTCTTGTAGTAGATCCTGTAACCGGCCAGATTGGGCTCGCGGTTCGCGTCCCACTGCAAAGTCAACTCCATGGCCGTGGCATCGCTGCCGACCGCCCACGCTGACAGCAAGGAGGCGAGGAAAACGAACAGAACGGCCGGCCTATTGAATCTTTGGTTCATCCAACTCGTTTCATAACGTAAAGAGTGTAAACTCCCTCCTTCCCCTTTCGCCGTCTCCTCAGTATGGGGCAGAAGGGGGTTGGTAGAGCTGAGTGTTTGCGCAAAAATAACTTCCCAGATTGAACCAAGAACCGTTCGACAAGCTCACGGTCCTGAGTCTTTCGACTTTGCTCAAGACCCTGAGGGCCTCGCAGGGCAACGTCGAAGGACTCGGCATGAACGCCCCTCTTTAGCCCATGTGAAGTTATTTTTGCGCAGTTTTTAAGAGCATGGAGCAAAACCAATCGGGTTTGCCGAGAATCCGCAGCCCCCGCGTCCGTGCGCGGTCGAATAAAAAGTCCCGCAGCGGCGTTGTATGAAATTCGACCTCCCAGATGTCATTCTGCAATGTTTGTGCCACCCAGGGAGCGGGCCATCCACCGATATTCACGTGTGATTTAATAAGGTTATCTTGCTTGAAGCCGCGGGAAAATACAATATGTGTATTTTACAACCTTTGTTGTAGGCAAAGTTTTTCCACTTATTGGAAAATATTTACCCACTCATGGAATCTGCATTCGCAGATTTCATCGAACGTCCCTCCGGGGCTCGAATTCGGGTTCTGGGCTGCCCGGTGGTTGCTCTCAGGTTTGAGCCTTCTGATCCTCTTTCTTTTTCGTCCGCTTACGAACTCATCAACCCATGAACTGCGAGCTGTCCTTGCTCTTCTTCGCTCTTTTCCCTTGACGGTGACCACATATATGCTAACTTATATTTCTAACGACAGGAGGGGGCCCGATGGGACAAGTCACCATCTATATCGACGAAGAAACCGAAAAAAGGATGCTCAAGATGATTCAAAAGCGGGGCGTTTCAAAAAGCAGGTGGATCGCAGAACTCATTCGCGAAAAAGCCTCAGCAACCTGGCCGGAAAGCGTTATAAAGCTTGCAGGGGCCTGGAAAGATATGCCGACCCCTGAAGAAATCAGAAAAGGAATGGGGAAGGATGCTCGCAGGGAGTCGGTGTAATAAGGTTCAAACCATATAGAAAGGTTTCTCTATGTATATCCTGGACACGAATACGCTGATCGATTTCTTCAAGGGAATCGGAAACGTCTCGGCATCTCTCTTGAGCAAACCTCCAAGAAGCATCGGCATTCCCACCATTGTGCTTTTTGAGCTCGAAGTCGGTATTGCGAAATCAACATCGCCTAAGAAAAGGCGTCATCAGTTGGAAAGCTTCATCACGACCGTCAATATTCTGCCCTTTGGTCATGAGGAGGTGAAATCTGCGACAGCCATTCGTGTTGATCTCGAAAAACGAGGAACACCTATCGGCCCCTATGATGTCTTGATAGCCGGAACAGCCCTTGCGAACAAAGGCATCCTCGTGACGCACAACACAAAGGAATTTGAACGGATCGAGGGGCTTCAGCTTGAAGACTGGTATTGAACGCCTAACCTGCAGCATTCAGCGTCCAAGAACCAAGAACCCGGCTTTTGCTATGAGCCCTTCGACTCCGCTCATCTCATGAGCGAATCGATGAAACATCCTCCGCCTCCGCCACCGGTTTCCACCGTCACCGTCGTCCCGCTGCTCGTCACTGCCGCTTGCACTCCGGTGAAGTGCTTCACCACAAGGGTGATGGTGTGCGGAGTCTCACCCGTATTGTATTCCGGGTCTCCATCCAGCCATCCTTCGCCCACGGTCGTAAGCTGTCCGGCTGCTCCGTCCCAAACCAGGTTCCATTGGTTTCCGTCATACAAACCCAGGCTCAACTGATTGATATTGGAGTATCCCGGACACGGGAATTCACTCCAGAGGGGCTCGTTGAAAACAGCGCCGGAGGGCTGGAGATTGACCGGGATTCCCAGCCCTGTGAGACCAGCCAGATCGAAACGCGGAATGTCGTCTGAAGATCCAAGCGTCGGAATGATCCCCGGATCCGCTGTGCTGTTGTAAAACACCTTGAAGCCTTCGAGATCCCCGCTCGTGATCTGCCAGCCCCGGTTGTAAGGAGGGTTGATGCTGCTTGGCGCTATGACACAAACCTCCCTCGAGTAAGGACTCCCCAATCCTTCCGCACTGAATGCTCTCACTGAAATAAAATGGGAGAGCCCTTCGTCCAGGGTTGCATCGATGATGATCGGAAACAAGGCCGACTCCGACCACGTGCCAAATTCGTCCTTCTCCTGCACATAGAGAATATGCACTCCCCCCGGCAGTTGGGAGTCAGGCTTGTAGCTGGTGCTCGCAGTCTCTGCGGCGCCGGATTCCAGATCACTGTCGTTCAGTTTATAACGAAAAAGGCCCTTACCCCCACCACCGGAAGACCACGCCCAGGCAGGTTGGAGGCTGTTTGTAATGGTCACTTTACCCTCGAACACAGGGTGATTTGGCCCCTCCGGCGAGTTCCAAAGGATATCCGCTGAGGGTATCATTTCCAATTTCGGATACACGCCTGAGGAGGTTCCTCGATACACCCTGTAGTAAGCGAGCTCGGGCTCAGAGCTGGGATCCCACTCGAGTGTCACCTCCAGCGCATAACATGAAGACTCTGACACGAGCAGCAATAGAAAAACCAGGAGAATTCCGCTTAACCATCTTTTCGTGTCGAGCCGCGCTTACCTGCCCGTCTGACTCATCGCTCAGTCCTCGAGTGGAACTCAAAGTTTTGGTTGAACTTCGATCTAAGTCTGCTCTAATAATATCGCCTGTATCAGAAATCAAATAAAAAATTAATTCAATTCCTCTTAAATTATTTCAATTTGATGAAAAATGGAGGAGGCCGATATGTTGAAGGTCTCATACGAGAAAGTTCGTGTTGTCGTGGACCCGCGGGGCTTGGTTCTCGAACTTCTCGATGCTGAGGAGTTTGCCCGCCAACAAAACGCTCATCTCGTTGTGAGCTCCGCCGGCGTGGTGAGAGGGAATCATTACCATCTGAAAGGGGAAGAAACCATAACGATCCTTGGGCCTGCAATGGTTCGTTTTCGTGAAGGGGATCGGATCGAAGAGGTGACCGTCCCTTACAAAGAGGCCTGGCGCTTTGTTTTTCCCCCACGCGTTTCCCATGCCATCAAGAACCTGGGCACGGAACCGAACATGCTTGTCGCGTTCAACACGGTCCGACACGATCCTGAGAATCCGGACACAAGGACAGACATCCTGCTGTAGCTCCGAGGCACTGATAGGCTCACCCGCTCGGTGTGCTGGATTTCCCGAGTTACCCGGCTCTACCGTCACATCAGCAAATAAAAAAGGCAGAGTCGTAACTCTGCCTTTTCGTTTGCACCGTCTTGCTTCCTAGCCTTTCGCTTTTGCTCCCTGCTCCACTTGTCCGCCGTAGCCCTGAGCGTGGTCGAACGGGCGTAGGAGGATGCTCCCTGTCGAAGACCCTGAGCGCAGTCGAAGGGCTCCGAGCTCCCTGCTTCGCTTACGAACGCATTAGCTTATGCACTATGAGCTACAGCGCCTATGTTCCCTGAAGTCGAGAAGATCGGACTTCTCATCCTCTAACCTTCTGAGAGTAACCAGCCTCCCAGCTTCCCAGATGTCCTTCCATTCTTCCACCATTCCATCATTCCCTCTTCTAATGCGCCCCCCTCTTCCCCAACACGGCAAACACCGTTTCATAGAGAATGTTCATGTCCATGGAGATGCTCCGGTTGTAGGCGTAGTAGAGATCCAGCAGAACCATGTCTTCGAATGCCACGGCGCTCCTGCCCGCCACCTGCCACAGTCCGGTGATGCCCGGCCGCACGCTGAGCCGCTTCTTGTGCCAGTCCTTGTAGATCTCGAACTCATAGGGCAGGCAAGGCCTCGGCCCCACAAGACTCATTTCGCCCTTGAGCACATTCAGAATCTGGGGCAATTCGTCCATGCTGGTCTTCCTGAGAAGATGCCCGACCTTGGTGATCCTCGGGTCTTCCGTGACCTTCAGGGGCTTGCCCCCTTCTGTTTCCGGACGGATTTCCCCTTTGATCAACCGCGTCACATAGTTTTTGTGGATGTCGGAACCCCCATCGACCCTCATGGAGCGGAACTTGAACATGGTAAACGCCTGGCCGCTCTTCCCTATGGCGTTGGCCCTGTAGAATACCGGCCCTCTGGAGTTGGCTTTGATGGCCAGCGCGATCACGGCAAAAAAAGGCAGAAGGAGCAGCGTTGCAGGCAGGGTGATCAGCGCATCGAGGGCATATTTCGTTTTGCTGAAAAGCCGGCTGTGCTTCTGAGAACACAAGCTGATCATGGGCAGTCCACAAAATGTGTCCACATACAATTTCATTTCAATGATCGGTAAGAGCTTCGGGGGAAACCACACGGTGATCCCTTCGGAAGTGCAGTAGTCGAGCAGGGACACGAGAACCGCCTTGTCAATGGATTCGTCCGTCACGATGACTTCATCGATCTTCTCCTTGCGCACGATCGCAGGCAGGTCCGCCAACTCCCCCAGCCTTTCTTTGTGTGCAGGCATCTCCGGTTCATCGATTTGGAAGCCCACAAATCCCGCGACCCAGAAAGGCGCATTCAAACGGATGACGTGGTTGGTGATCGATTTTGCCTCTTCGTCTGTTCCGATCACCACGACCTGGCGCCTGAAATACCGGCGCATCCACTTGTTGAAAACCACCTGAACCACGAAGAACCTCGTCACCAGCAACATGCCTGCTGCCAGCGACAACCCGATGAACACGGTGGTCCGGTCCAGCAGAATCTCCGGCACCTCCTCGGGAATCAGCAGGACCATGATCCCCGCGAGGACGAAGCTTGTGCCCACGGCCTTGAGGAAATTGATGGCGCCCCGCCAGTAGAATGTGCTGAGCACCAGCAGCAGGGCCGCAAGGGCCGTCATGAGCAGGAGTGCCGCCAGGCCCCGGAAGAGCTCAGGATAAGTGTAGAGGGTGAAGATCATGATCAGGGTTAGAGAGCTCCAGCACAGGGACTTGAAGAGGTTGACAAGGTGTTCCCGGGGGAGAAAGATGTAGTGATAGCTGTACATGTGATAGGTGGGAAAGAAGACGACCAGGACAAGAGAAACAAGAAGAAGACTCGCAATCTCGGCAGGTCGGCTCTCGATCAGCCAGACCAGGCCTGTGATGTTGGCTGCCAGCCAGAAAGCGACGAGGCAGGCCACGAAGTCGATCATGACGAGGGCCAACTGATAGGGGGACAGAACACCCTTCGGCATCCTCGTCCTCAGCGCATCACTTCCCTTCAAAACCGGTGTGAATTTCAAGACTCCCTCGCTGTTGCCTGCCTCGCCCATACTGTCGCTTTCTCCTGTTGCCATCCCTGTTCTTGATCAACCCCCATCCGAAGGCTCACTTGAAAATATCTATACAAATTTCATGCCTGTCCTGTCGTCTTCACGTAACTTGCTGTTATGATTTGACACCTTGTTTTCCCGACGCCCCGATCAGCGGCCCCACTATGTAAGCTGTTGCCGGAATGTGGAAAGGTTTTACACACCCAAGCTCATAGGTTCTGGGGTCTGGTTTCTTGCCATGAGCTCTTTGCTCCACCTGTCCGCCGTAGCCTCGGCGTAGGAGGATGCTCCCCGCTATTTTGCCCCCGGCACCCAGTCTTGCTATCAGCTACAGCGTCTATGTTCCCTGAAGCCGAAATGATCAGAAGATAAGAAAATCAGAAGATAAGAAGATAGAATGGAAATGAGCGCGAAGAAATTTTGTTCTGAAGTTCTGATCCTCTCATTTTCTAATCTTCTAAGATCGGACTTCTCATCTTCTAACCTTCTGCGTGTTCTAATCTTCTAAGATCGGACTTCTCATCCTCTAACCTTCTGAGAGTAACCAGCCTCCCAGCCATCAGGCACCCGGCACCCAGCACCGCTCCTCCCGTGTTGCAGATGAGATCCACCATGCTCGAATCCCTTGCGGGGATAAACGCCTGCGGCACCTCGATCGCAAGGCTGATGAGCGCTCCCGCCAAGAGGGCGAGGAAAAAAGATCGCCGACGGCTCGCGCGATGTGCTTGCACCTGCCACAAGGCAAAGAAAAACCCGAAAGGCGCAAACCTGAAGATGTTGACGGCAATGTCCCCGGCAGGCGAAGAATCCTTCTGATTTCTCCAATCAGGGCAGGCAAGAATGGGGTTATTCAGGAGTACTCGTTCGGGGACCGATATCGTGTTCCCGTTCCCTGAAAGATCGGGAATCCAGGTGCTGTGGCTTTTGGCCATGTCAAAGGCCGCTATCAGGCCCTCACGAGAAACGCTCTCCGTCGCCCTGCCCTGATCCCGGGCGATTTCCTGCCCGCTCAACCCACGTTCATACAGCCTTAAAGCCAGAATACTTCCGGTCCACGAGCTCCCCACGTTTCTTGAATTCCCCAACACGACAGAGTAGCCCCGGATGGATTCTTTTTCACCGATGAGGGCTACATCCTGAAAGCTCTTCGCCCGCTCTCCGTCCACATAGACGCTGCAGGCCTTCCGGTTCGACACGAGAGTCAGCCGCTGCCTTTTTTCCTTGATCAACGCATCCCTGACTCCAATTTCCTTCCTCCATCTCTTGCCGCTCTGATCGTGGATGAACCAGCGCACAATGAGCGACTGCTTCCATTGCCCCAGGTACAAAACTTCTTTTCCCGAGCCGTCAACGAAAGCCAGGATGTGGGGGACACCGCTGTTAATTTGCAGAGCCGGCCTGAGAGTGATCTCGATGGTAAACGAGCCTTTTTCCCAAGGGTCTTGTGTATGGGAAGCCAATGGAGAGGTCGTGTAGGCCATTCCCCCGACCGAGAGCTTGAACCGCCTGTCCTTCCCGTCAAAATACAGGCCTTCTTCATTGGGAATCCAGAAGGCCCTGTTCTTCGGGGATGCATCGAAGGGCCACAGGCCCACAAACAGCAGCCCCGAGATCATCAGCACACATAGGATGCCAAGGGTCCTTGCATTGAGGATTAGGACTTTGACAGGATTCAAATGCATGCTGAGCTCATCGATGACAGATGATACCAAGAGAGCGAACAGGCAGGAAGGCCCAAAGGTTTACCCGCTTTCTTTGTGGCGGGCGCTGACGATCCAGGAAAAGCATTTTGCTCTGCTCATCAAGCCGGAGAGCTGGTGAAAGCTCCAGATCCAGGCATGCCCTGACATCCAGGCCTTTGACAAAAACTCCGACATCCGGATCACTGAAGGGGTGCGATAAGCCCCTTGCATGGCTCCCGTAAAGATACGCGAACAGAACCGGAGTTCCCTCAAAAATAATTGGGGACGCTGTGCGCAACTTCTGTTTGATATTTTTCATAGCCATACGCATACCACAACTCCATATAGGCAGCAAGAGGGGGTAGGGGAAGCTTTCTGATCTCCAGGCTGGTTTGCACCCAGCACCTAGGCTTTACAATAACCTATCCCTGTCAGTTCCGCCTTCCTTGCTAATAACTGCGTCACTTATATTTCCATGTACGTCCCCCCAAAATCATAAATAATTCCTTTGGGAGATTCGGATTGCCCCTTGTTTTCCCCATAGACAACTGCCATTTGGTGTGTTAAATTGCCCATCAAGGAGTTATGCTATGGAGACGACACTAGACAGGTTCGGAAGGATCATTATCCCTAAGGATGTGCGGGACGATATGGGGCTGGAGGCAGGAGCCGTCCTCCAAATTGAGAAGCAGGGAGAAAAGATCGTCCTTCAGCCCTTACAGGGTGAACCGAAGATCTCGGAGAAAAAGGGGATCCTGGTCTTCACCGGCACCGCGGTGGGCGATGTCGGAGCTGCGCTGCACCAACACCGAAAGCGCCGTCTGAAAAAGATGGCGCGGGGGCTTTAGCATGAAAACGGTTTTCGACACCTCCGTCATCGTCTCAGGAATCGTTGAATCCCACCCCATGCATCTCAAATGTCTGACCTGGTTGCAGCGAGCCAAGGCCGGTGAGGTCGAGTGTATCGTTGTCTCACATACCCTCGCGGAAACCTATGCGGTCCTGACCGCCCTTCCCGTAAAGCCGCGGATTTCTCCGCTGGTCGCACAAAGGCTCATCGATAACAACCTGCGGCCCAACGCCAGGATTGTTGCCCTCACCGTCGCAGACTACTGGAACACCATTCAGAGAATGGCCGAAATGGGGCTCGCGGGCGGTACGGTGTATGACGCCCTCATAGCCACGGTTGCACGAAGGCTGTCCGTGGATAAGCTCTTGACATTGAACGCCGACGATTTCCGTCGCGCGTGGCCTGAGGGCAAACTGGTGATTTCCACTCCTTGATCCCCTCACCCTTAAGCCAACCCTGTGGCGTGAAAACAGGACCTGCTGGATTTCGTTCTTCTTCCCTGAACCCAGAACTTTACCCGCCTCGGGCTGGCCCAGCAACAAGTCTTGCTATCAGTCACGGCGTCTATGAGCCATGAAACCGAGAAAAGCAGAAACTTCTAAACTTCTCATCCTCTAACCTTCTGAGCGTAACCAGCTTCCTCGCTTTCTTGCCTTTCCCCGTTGTTCCCAGCTACAAGAACTTTACCCGCCTTGGGCAGCCCTAGCACCAAGTTTTGCTTCCCAGCTTTCCAGCCTTCTGCTTTTGGTCCCTGCTCCCTGCTGCGCCTCCGACCTCCGACCTCCGTGGTTCTCAGGCTCTGCTTTCTAAGGTTCTTACGTTTACCCGCCTCTGGCGGGTTCTGAGGTTTACCCGCCGTTTGTGTGGCGGGTTCTGAGCCTCTGGCTTCCTTGGTTAACTGCTCCACCTATATTCTGATGTACGTCCCCTAGAAGCAGAGAAAAGCAGAAGATAAGAAGGTTAGAAAATCAGAAGATGGGATAGCAATGAATGCCGACAAATTCTCCTTCTAACCTTCTAAACGTCTTATCCTCTAACCTTCTGAGAGTAACCAGCTTCCCAGCATTCCAGCCTTTTGCCTGTGCTATGAGCTATGAGCTTCTCTGGGTAACAATTTCAGGAACGTCCCCTAAGTCCTAAAGCAATTGGACAGGATTAACAGGATTCTCAGGATGTTTTCTCAGTTTCCTGCCTCCGGCCTGAAGGGCCTACGCCCCGGAGAAGTTCCGCCCCGGAGGGATGAAACTGAGAAAGAGAATCTTGCAAGAATGACACATTACCAATAAGTGAATCTAGCATCACTGCTGCAAATGGGACTTGGGGATACGTATTTTTGATATAACCCTTCTGCTTTTCTTCCGGAAAAGCAGAAGATTTTTATCCTGTACATCCTGCTTGTTGAAGCATAACGTAGATCCGGATACGGGGCCCCGCCATCTTGTCCCGCCATAGCTTGACAAAGCGCCCGTCCTCCGCAGTAGCCTGCTACGGAGGATGGAAAGGCGGAAGCCCTGAGTTTGTCGAATGGGCGACGGCGGGTTAATCCTGTCTAATAATCTTTTGATTTGATTTACTGGGCCGTCAGGGCCCTTCTGGGCAGGCTGTTGCTGGCAGGAACCGATTCCAAGTACTCTTTCATGCATGCGGCAAGCGTTTCCATGGTCTTTCTGAATTTCAGTTCACTCTGCTCCAGCAGAGTGAACCGAAATCCCTGCAGATCCGTATTGAACGAGCTGAGCGGAACCACGCAAATCCCTGCGGCCCCGATCAGATAGTACACAAACCTCTTGTCAGGCTCCATGCCGGGCCCTGCGCAGAGTTCTTCCACGAGACTTTGGACATCCCTGTTCGCAATCCGGAGGTGCTGCTTGAGGTTCAAGCGATCTTTCTCAAAAGCGACGGTCACATAGAAAGCCCCATTGGTGCGGTTGGTGATGATCCCGTCGACCTTTCTGAGCGTGTTGTAGGCTATCTCGGAGAAGCGCTCGTACCGCCGGCGCCGGCCGTCGAGAAAGGATTCATACTCAGGATGTTGCAGGATTTGAGGAATGGCTTTTTGCGGCAACGTGGTGGAGCAGACTTCCACCATCTTGGCGTTCACGATGCTCTCGACATATTTTGCAAAATGGGCGTCCTTTTGCGAATTGTAGACCTCGATCCAGCCACAGCGCGACCCGGGCCAGGGCAGCTCCTTTGAGATGCCCTTCATGGATATCCCCGGCACTCCGCCGATCACCGCTGAAAGCGGCTTTGTCTCATGACGGCTGTAAACAATGTTCTGATAGATCTCGTCTGCGATGATGAAAAGATCGTACTCTTCCGCAATGGCAACGATCTCCTTCAGCACGGCCACGGGGTAGACGGCCCCGGTGGGATTGTCGGGATTGACCAGGAGGATGCCCGAGACCGCCGGGTTGTACTTTACCCGGTTTCTCAGCTCTTCCAGGTCAGGATACCAGTTGTTCCTCGGATTCAGGGGATAGCAAGTCGGCCGCGTGCCGGCATGGGCCGCCTCGGCTGAAGAGTGGGTGGTGTACGTAGGGGAAGGACAGATCACCCGGGCGGTGGTGCGAAGAAAACCGTAGACCTTGGCGATCGCGTCGCCCAGCCCATTGAAGAAGACGATGTCGTCAGCCGAGATGCGCGGGCCGCCGTTCGTGTTGTTCCGGGCCGCCAGGAATTCTCTGGTCTCCAACAGTCCCTTGGACGGGCAGTAGCTGTAGGAGCAATCTTCCATAGCCAGACTGGATATGATCTCCTTCATCCAGGAAGGGATCCTTTCACCCTTGGCCACCGGATCCCCGATGTTCTCCAGGTTGATGTCCATCCCAAGGGCCTTAACCTTTTCGACCACCTTGATGATGTTCCGGATTTCGTAATTGAGCTCACCGGCCCCTATGTGAACGATCTCATTTCTCACTTTCGATTACCCCTCCTGAAGTCTATTCTGGCCTAGCTTTCCATTTTTCTGCCGCAGACGTTCCCTCTGTCGTAAACGAGAATCCCTTTTCCTTGAAGGGCCAGCGACTCGATTTACTTTCTTACGGACGTCCCGCACTTACATACGAGTTTATCAGGCGGCGTAGGCGCATTTCTTCTGGTTTTCACGACTTGAACGATTTCAACGGCTCTTCGTCCTCTGGTTTTTCTTCCCAGTTTTCCAGCCATCCAGCACCAAGAACCCTGATTTTCCGCCGATTACGCCGATTAGCACAGATTAAACAAAACAATCCTGTGAATCTGTGTAATCTGTGGATGCTCTGCTTTTTTTCCAGTTGCAAGCACCGAGCACCAAGAACCTGCCTCTTGCTTTACAGCTTTCTAGCCCGCCACAATGACGGCAGGTAAACCTGCTAGCTTCACAGCATTCCAGCCATTTGCGTGTGCTATCGGCTATGAGCTTTCTTGCTATGAGCTCCCTTACCCCCTTAAGTCAATAATCAAGACGTGACCCCACCTCCCCCAATTCTTTTCCCTTTAAGACAACTTCCTCACGGACTGCCTCAAGAATGAAAATCTCTTCAAAAAGCGAAAGAAGAAGATCAAGCCGAGCGGCCTTTGCCAGGTAGATCAACGGCGTAGCATTAGAGACAACCCTATTCATGCACAGCAGCCAGATCCTTCTCAAGCGCTTGCATGTCGTAAGGAACGTGTATGTGCCGCTGTCTGGCCTCCTCGATCATCTCCCAAAGCGAGATATCGCATGTGTGGGCCGCCTGCCAAAGCGTTATTTTTCCGGCCTGATAGGCTTCCAAGGCATCACGGATCGTGTTTTCTTTCAAGGCATCAAGCAAAAAGGACCGCACGAGAGCAGAGCGATCCAGTCCTCTCTGAGCGGCAAGCTTATCGATCTTCTTCAGGGACTCCTCTTCGAGCCGTGTTGTTACTGTCCTAACCATCGGTTAAATCTCCCTATTGGGTTAAAAGCCCTATTGCACCAATTTCATTCATGCTAGGACGAATCAAGAGATTCTGTCAAGCCCTCAGCTGCTTTCCCCTCGACTGCACGCCATTAATTCTTGTTGGGAACCCTCAGCCCGCCGTAGCTACCAGGCGAAGGCGGCTATGGCTCTGCCCTCTGACCTCCCTGTCCCATAGCCTACGGCGTAGGAGGATGGTCTTCGTTCCCAGCTCCACCTGTCCTCCATAGCCCTGAGCGCAGTCGAACGGACGTGGGAGGATGCTCCACCTGTCCGCCGTAGCCTCGGCGTAGGAGGATGCGCCCTGCTTTGCTTAAGAACTCATTAACTTAGGCACTATGAACTACAGCGTCTATGTTCCCTGAAGCCGAGAAGAGCAGAAGAGCAGAAAATAGAATGGAAATGAGCGCGGGCAAATTCTAAACTTCTGATTTTCTCATCTTCTAACCTTCTGCGTGTTCTAATCTTCTAAGATCGGACTTCTCATCCTCTAACCCTCTAAGAGTGACCAGCTTCCCAGCCCTTGGTTCCTGCTGAGGTTTACCCGCCTCTGGTGGGTTCTGAGGTTTACCCGCCGTTTGTGTGGCGGGTTCTGTGGCTCTGAGTTTCTATGTTATCAGTTTCTGATGTTCCTTGGCACGGCGAAGTGATTCGCAACTAAGCCGGCTGCGGTTCTGACCTTTACCCGCCTCTGGCGGGTTCGGAGGCTCCGCCTTCCTTGGCTAATGACTGCCCACTTATATTTTTATGCACGCCCCCCAGAATCCCAACTTTCGCCTTGACTACCTTGGTGAATCTGGTTATACTTTTTGAAAAATGTCGTAAATTTAGCACAGGGGATATACCCAATGGCAGTGGTGAAAACATACCCGAAAGGTCAAATCATTATTCCTAAGGACTTCAGGATGAAGCTCGGTATACGACCGGGCAAGAAGATGTCCCTCAGGCTGGTTGATGATCACCTGGAACTCCGGCCCCTTCCCGATGATCCCATCGAGTTTCTTACCGGAATTTTCAAGGACCACCCCCGGTCCCTGGCTGATGAGCTGTTGAGGGAAAGGAAGAAGGATGACGACCTTGACGAAGCGAATCGTCTTTGATGCCCATGCGATCCTGAGATGGACGCAAAAGGAACCCGGCTATCAAAAGGTAAAATCTCTGATGGTCGCGTGCCGTGAAGGGTCAGTCTCGGGATATATGAATCGCATCAACCTTGGGGAAGTGCACTACAAGACCATCCGGGTGTTGGGAGTTGAAGGCGCGAAGGATTTCATGGAGAATTTCGCTCGGCTGCCGATCACTGTCGTTTTGCCCGACGACGCACTGATCTGGAAGGCGTCGGAATTGAAGGCCAAGTACCCGATCGCTTACGCTGACTGCTTTGCCGCCGCCACCGCTTTGATCCACAATGCTGCCGTTGTCACCGGTGATCCTGAATTTAAGAAACTGGCCAAAGTCATCCGGGTAGAGTGGCTGTAGCCCCCGGAACCCTGTCGTCTTCTGTCTTCCCCTGAACCTTGAACCGTGTACCGTGCACCCTTTCCTCTGTTCCATCATTCCAGGGGAGAATTTCACAATTTCACAGACGTCCCCCCTTCCCTCACAGAAGAGTCCACCAGGAATTTGAACCGCCTGAAACTCCAAGCCTTCAGTCAGCCAGATTCGCCAACAAAAAAGTGCAGACTACGATTATCCAGAAAGGGAGAACGATCTTCTCGAATCTTCGCCTTGCCCATTTCCCAAGGTGAAACGGCTCCCGTTGCAGGTATGAAATCGTCAGACCGCAGCCGCTCAGGAGAAAGAAAAGGTGGACATATGTTCCACCCAAGTCTTTTATCAAGCCGGCGACGAACCCAAAGCCGCCTGTTGGGCCATCATATGGAATAAAAAGCAAGAAGTGGTGCATCACCACTCCAGCAATGGCAATCGCCCTCAGGCCGTTCATCCATCTCGTGTCGATCGTATTCGTTTGCATTCAGGGAAACAACCTCTCAGCGGTGAAGCGAGAAGTCAGAACCCAAAAGGCATTAGGAAGGCCGGCAACAAAGTTCCAAACCCGAGAACCCACCACCATTTCTTTCTCTGCGTTCCCTGCGCTCTCTGTGTGAGAAAATTATTTCCTGACGTCCAGCCACAAACACCAAAGATCCCGCGCCCAGTTTTGCTATCAGATATGGGCATTTTTGCTTTGCCGTCTTTTATTCTAGCCAAAAAACGTTACACCCGCTATAATCCATACGAATCGGCTCTGTAAGAATTATCACACTTTTGAAAACTTGGATTAGCGAGGGAAACGCCATGAGAGTCTTTGACTATACAGCCGTAGTATGGAGAGAAACCGCAGGCTACGTTTCTAAGTGCCCTGAACTTGGCGTGGCGAGCTGTGGAGATTCCTTTGAGGAAGCCGTTAGCAACCTGCGTGAAGCTGTTGAACTGTATTTGGAAAACGCCATGGAGCTTGACCTGTTTGACGAGATCAAGGAAAGCCTGACAACAAAGGAGAAATTCACAGCCTATCTCGAAGCGACGGTTCCATGACAAAGCTGCCCGTCATATCTTCGAAAGATATCATCAAAGCACTCCGCTCTGCTGGTTTCGAGAATGCTCCCAAGAGGGGTAAGGGCAGCCACTCGGCATTGATAAAGCGCAGCATGGATAAGGTAAGACTCGTTATTGTGCCGGACAGGAAAACACTGCCTAGGGGAACTCTGCGGGCGATTCTCGACCAAGCCGGCCTAACTAAGGATGAATTTATCGATCTGCTGAAGAGGTAACGTCATTGTTGACCTTACTATCCTCGGCTCTCCCCTTTCGCTTTCCAGTCCATCTCTGAGACTGTGTAGTTTGGGTTGGCGCAGCCGAAGGCGAAGCCGGCCGACCTCCGACCGTCTTGTCCCGCCATAGCTTGATAAAGCGACGGCGGAAGCTTGTTAGCGAAGGCGGCTGATCTCTGACCTTCTGAGGCTCTGACGTTCTGATTTTCTGCGGCTCTGATCTTCTGAGCCTCTGATCTTCTGACGTTCTGACCCTCTGAGATTCTGAGGCTCTGTGACTCTGATCTCCGACCTCTGGTTTCTACTGCCCTCTGTCGTCTGTCCTCTGTCCTCTGTCTTCTGTTCTCCGACCTCTGTGGCTCTGGCATTCTTGGCTAACTGCTCCGCTTATATTCTGATGTACGTCCCCTGGAAGCAGAGAAGAGCAGAAGATAAGAAGGTTAGAAAATCAGAACCTTCTAAACTTCTTATCCTCTCACCTTCTGAGAGTAACCAGCTTCCCAGCATTCCAGCCTTTTGCGTGTGCTGTCAGCTCCCTTACCCCCCCTTAAGTCAATAATCAAGACGTGACCCCACGCCCCCGGAGGATGGAACGGCGGAAGCCTGCGGCGTAGGTGGCTGATCTCCGACCTCTGCGGCTCTGCTTTCCCCTCTGTGGCTCTGAGGTTCTGAAGTTCTGAGGTTCTGACCCTCTGACTTCTGTGGCTCTGTGGCTCTGATGTTCTGACCCTCTGCTTTCCTCGGCACGGCGTAGCCGAAGGCGAAGCTGGCTGCGGTTTACACGCCTTTGGCGGGCTCCGATCTTCTGCCGTTCTGAGCTTCTGAGTCTCCGCAGCTCTAATTCCTGTCCTCTGTCCGTTTCTCTATTGACAGCCGCCAAGTGCCACAACTATGATGTAGCCGTAATGACCAACTCGGAGGATCAACATGAGCCAAAAAAATGTGAGCGTTGCAGAGGCGAAAAAGCATCTTTCTGACCTCCTGGGTCGAGTGGCCTATCGAGGCGAGCGTATCACGATTTTGAAAAGAGGGAAACCCATGGCAATCTTGGTCCCGGCGACGGAGGCTCCCGGAGAAGAACGCCTGGAGAACGTGAAGGGATGGCTTGATGCTACGGATCCCTTTTTTGAAGTGATCGGTCAGATAGTTTCAGACAGAAGCAAACATCGTCCAAGGATTCTTCAAAAGGATTAGGCCATGTTCTTGCTTGATACGAACATCATCAGCGAAATGACCAAGAAGCATCCCAGCCCGAAGCTCCTGGACAGACTGGGCGCCGTCCCTGCTGCGTCCCTCTGTACCGCAAGCGTTTGTGTCATGGAATTGAGGTATGGTACGCTGAGAGGTCCAAACACTGAAGCTCTCTGGGCCAAAATCCAGAAACGCATCCTGTCAAAACTGACCGTGATGAATTTCGCTTACAAAGAGTCCCTGAAGGCGGCTGAGCTCCTTGCGCACCTCTATTCCATCGGACAGCCCATCGGCATAGAAGACGTGATCATCGCTTCCGTCGCCCTCAGCAATGGTCTCGTTGTAATCAGCGCAAATACCAAACATTTCTCTCGGATTCCCGGCCTCGCGATCGAGAATTGACTCTGACGTTTACGCGCTTCGCGCTCCATCCGCGGTGAACTCCCGTCTTCTGTGACTCCGACTTTCGTTGCCAGCACCCAGTTCTGCTATCAGCTATTAGCTTTGAGCTATGAACTCTTCTGCTTTCTGACCTCCTTGGCCCGCCGCAGCCCTGGGCGCACCGAAGGCGTGTAAGCGGCTGACGTTCTGAGTTTCTATGTTCTCAGTTTCTGATGTTCCTTGGCACGGCGAAGTGATTCGCAGCGAAGCCGGCTGCGGTTCTGAGCCTCCGGCTTCCTTCGCTAATAACTGCCCCACTTATCTTTTTATGTACGTCCCCTGGAGTCACAGTGGCAAGACATCGATGAGGAAGATATTTAGTTTCTTAAGAGCGTCCCGCTTTCCATTCCAATTTCATTTCTCACTTTCGATTAACCCTCCTGGAGTTTATTCTGGCCTATCTTTCCATTCTTCTGCCGCAGACGATCCCTCTGTCGTAAACGAGAATCCCTTTTCCTTGAAGGGCCAGCGACTCGATTTACTTTCTTACGGACGTCCCGCTTTCCACGTCCCGCTTTCCACAACGATAAGAGCCTTGACAGGTCCTCAGAGATACTCTAAGATCCTTAGTAATGGGAGAATGAAAAACGATGGGTCGCGGCAAGCCTTTCCAGTGTGAAGTCACTGTTTCCCCAGGGGTTGAGGAAAAGCTGGCAAGAAAACACAACATCGAGATCTGGGAAATCGAAGATGTCGTTTATGATGACCCAAACGCTTTTTCACTGAAATATCGGGACTGCTATTTTGTTTACGGCCGAACTTCTTCCGGCCGGTATCTGCTGGTGCTGGTCAGGATCCTGACAAGCGAAGAAATCCGAGATCTCGGTTTCACGAAAGGCGCCAACGTGGTGAAGATCATCACCGCGAGGGACATGAATCAAAAGCAAAGAAATGCCTATGCTGCAAGGAAAGGGGAAAAGCAATGAATTCCTCAAAGAAGTTGAAGGACGTTCCCCAAATGGACGATACCCAACTGGCCCATTTCTGGGAAGCTCATGAACCCGAGGAATTCGAGGGATGGGAAAAAGGGAACCTCGACTTCAAACGGCCCCCCAAAAAGCTGATCCAGTTGCGCCTCGATCCCAAAGACGTAAGGGCCATAGACAGAGAATCCAAACGGTCCGGAATTGATCGCGCCCAGCTCGTCCGCTCATGGGTCAAAGAGAAGATTCGTGAGATGGAAAATTCGGCAAATAGTTGAATGGTTCGTTAGGTCCTTGCTCCGTGGTCCTTAGCGTTTCACGGCTTCCTGCATACTGCACCTACCTCGTCTTTTGTCCTTTCTGTGTGTGATTGCAGGGGTGGAGCTTAAGAGCGAAGACCTTTTTGCTTGTCGAAGCGAAGCGTACTTGTCCGCCTCTGGAGGAGATCCCGGTCACGGGGCCCCGTGGAATGTTTACCCCGTTGAAGCCCGGTTTCTATTCAACTGGGGCCCTATATCTTCTTATTCCATGGGGGTGGCTGATAACTCTTGGCGCCTTTGCGCGAAACAATGCCTTTGGCTCTTTCAGTACGCTAACTTATATTTTTATGCACGTCCCGTACGTTCCCGTGATAACTAGATCTCTCGCAGGCCCCCTCGGCATCGACTCTGACTACCCCTCTCCACCTTCTGTTTTTGTTCCGGCTCTGAGGCTCTGTGGCTCCGAGGTACGTTCCTTGCTTTCTCGTCCGCCACAGGGACGGCGGATAAGCTTCCCAGCCTATTGCCCTTGTTCCCTACACCGTAGGGTGGGCACTGCCCACCGTCCCTTATCCCCGGCACCAAGCCACGATCACCCGGCCTCTTGCTTCCCAGCCCCCTAGAAAGACAGCGGGCAAGCCTTCCAGTTCCTCGGCATGATCTTCCTTGTTCGCAACCACGGCCCAACGAAAGAAACTTAACAACTTAACAGCGTCCCGCTTCCCCAGTGGCAAGACATCGATAAGGAAGATATTTAGTTTCTTAAGAGCGTCCCGCTTTCCATACAGCATCCAAGTACCTTTCGTAGGCCTCCTCAAATATTTCTCTTGGCAGCTCGTGATGTATACCTCTCATCCCTCAGGTCTCTTTTTCATCCTGCTCCTTACCCTTCTCCAAAGCTTCTTGCCAAACTGCCTCAGGAATGCAAACATCCCCGTAGAGATCTCGAAGGATTGCGAGTTTGCCGATCCGCGCAAGATTAATGAGCGCAGATGAGTCCGACACAACCATTAGAGGCGTCCAAGCTTTTTTTGAATCTCCATATCCTCTTCATAGTCTTCCGCGGCATAATGCCAAGTCGAATGGCCCGCTTGTCGCTTGGTTTGCCCCGTGCTGCAATTCTATTTCCGGTAGTGCTTAGTAACAGCCACCACCTCTACATTGTCTTCGGGATGGCAGATGAAAAGAGCACGATATTTTCGGTCGATTCTGGACGAGTATATCAGGCGATGTTTGGGTTCCAATAGCTCGGTATTCAGAGAGGGATGAGAAGGGTCATTCTCAAAAAGCTCCTTGGCCTTTCGCCATTTCTTGACGAGCCCATGCTTCCGGAGGTATTTTAGGATGTCTTCCCTTGGATCAGCGACTTTGGGCATCAGGTCTGCCTGTAAATCGAGGATTTTCTTAAGCCCTTCTCCAGATCCTTTATGAAACCATCCTCGTATAAATCTGTCGCTTCAAAGTCGGCAAGAATTGATGCAATTTCATCCTTTTCAAAAGCCTTGAGTTCAGGCGCCTTTGCCTTCAGTCTCTCCAAGATCTTCTCACGCTCTTCCTGGGTCAGGTTGTCAATAAGTCGACACAGCGCTTCCATAGGGATTTCGATTTCTTTGGTTATTGTCTCCTTAAGGGTTATTCGCGGCATGTTTTTTCACCTCCTCGTGGGCTTCCACCCGGCCTCCGTCTTCCGACTTGGCCATCTCCCGCGTTTTTCATCAAAATAGCACCCTCTTGAGGACATATCAAGACAGGAGATCAGAAGTCAGCGATTGATGAGGGAATAGTGGAACACAGGAATATTGACCTCCGGCTCGACTCCGTCCCATAGGGGACTCCACCCCGGAGGGTCGAAACTGAGAAAGGAAATTATCCAGGGAGGAGAAATTACCGAGTGGAGGATTTAACGTCATACTTGCTTTTCTTCTCCGATAGCCCGGACCCTGGAATCCGGTTTTCCTATCAGTTATTAGCTGTTGTTGCTTCCTAGCTTCCTAGCTTTTGCTCTCTTGCTGTCAGCTATGATCTTCTCCAGGAAACGATTTCATAATTTCATGGACGTCCCCTCCTTTCCAGCCATAGCTTGATAAAGCGACGCCGGAAAGCTGCGGCGTAGGCGGCTGACCACTGCTTTTGAGCTACAGTATCTATCTAATCTTCGAGCCCAAGCTGTTTTTCTATCAGCCCACATAACGTGCTCTTTATCTCACTATGCCTGGGCACCGGTGCCTTCTTTCCGTTTTTTCGGTTCATGTAAATGTCGTGATTGGCACCACGCCTATATAAGAAACAACCCTTTGCAACAAGCTTCCTAATCAGATCCCGCCTTTTCAAGAGGGAAGCTCCAATTCCACTCTGTTGGTCGTGGGCGGGAGGAAGTCCAAAGGTTCGCTCTCTATCATCATCTCGTAAGCATCTTTGATGTTATCTTTCAACTCCTCGAGCGTTTCGCCCTGACTGAAAACCCCGGGGACTTCGACAAGTCGGCCCACATACCAATTGTCATCTTGCCAGTATTCCAGCGTAAATCTCTTCATCTTATCTTCACTCCTGTTCACCTACTTCTACTGAAAAATGACCGCTCTGTTTCTTCTGTAACGGATTCTATCAGTTGCTTAAGGACCAAACAAGTTGAAACATCTCGCTTTCTCTAAGGCTACATTTCTGGGAGATAGCAGTTATCGGAAGCCCAATGGTCCTCAACTCAGTACACATGATTCAAGCATTCCATCTCGTCCTGCAACTGCTGCGGCGTAGCTCCAGGTCCAACGGAAGCCCTGAAGCGGCGCATTATTACTATGAGCCTCAGCGTCTATAAGCGTTTTTTCTCTTTGCTTTCCGACCTCCTCTTGCCACGCCGTCTTGTCCCGCCATAGCTTGATAAGGCGACGGTGGAAGCCCTGAGTCTGTCGGAGGGGTCGAAGGGGCGTCCGTCCTCCGCAGTAGCCTTGCTGCGGAGGATGGAAAGGCGTGTAGGTCCTGTCAAATGATATTTTGAAGCGCAGGCGGAAGCCCTGAGTGAGTCGAATGGGCGGCGGGTTGATCCTGTCTGATATTCTCCGGTCAATGCCTCGATGATTCAACGTACCAAAAACTAAATAACCTAACAACGTCCCTTAGAATCCACTAATAAGCTTCCCAGCCTATTGCCCTTGTTCCCTACACCGTTGGGTGGGCACTGCCCACCGTCCCTTATCCCCGGCACCAAGCCACGATCATCCGGCCTCTTGCTTCCCAGCCCCCCAGAAAGACAGCGGGCAAGCCTTCCAGTTCCTCGGTATGATCTTCCTTGTTCGCAACCACGGCCCAACGAAAGAAACTTAACAGCGTCCCGCTCCCCTGACATGACATTCTTCTGCCGCAGACGTTCCCTCTGTCGTAAACGAGAATCCCTTTTCCTTGAAGGGCCAGCGACTCGATTTACTTTCTTACGGACGTCCCCTAAAATTACTATCAGACATATATGACTTTTCCCTTGATCCTCTCTCGAACGATCGGTTTTAACGAGTGCTCAAACCCGAGATCAACATTTCTTGAAAGTTCCTTTTCATAGTTCAGTGATGTCACATAGCCGACAGTGAAAATGCCATAAACAGAAGGAAGCTAGGACTCCTTTTTCCGTTTTGTCAGCCGCTGGAGGTAATCTCTATCCTGGACATCCTTTGGTCTAACTCCCATTTTGGTTTTTATCAGCAATTCCGGTTTCAAGTAAGGGATTGTCACCCCTTGGAGCTCATCCTTCAGTATGAAGGGAATGGCGTCACCATAGGTCACATCACACGCTTTCCCAAGCAGGTCGACCGTGATCTCCCCTGCCACGCGGACCACACGATACTGCTCCAAGTCTGTATCGCTTATTCTGTGGGCTTCCCCATCGGGAAGATAGGAGAGAGCCTTTCTGATCCTATCTATGTTCTCGGCCGAGTTTTCCACGAGCAAATCTATATCCCCTGTAGCTCTAATATACCCAAAGCGGATAACCGCGAAGCCTCCCACAATAACGTATTTGACATCATGGGCATTGAGATTCCGGCAAAGCGTTACGAGGTCCTCTAAAGTTGGGATCCTTGAGAACTCCTCAAAATCATCGCTTCCATCCATTGATCCGCCTCCTCGAAGGTTCCAAACCTATAGAAGCCCTTTTTACAGACCTTACCGGTGCCCCTTATTTGCTGTACGGTTTTCAGCCACCGGTCAGCTTCGAGCATGATCCTTGAATCCAGGGTTGCGGCTTCCTCGCGGCTATGCCTAAGGCCGACTCGTTTATCTCTACCCATATCGATAGAAAACTCCTCACCAATTATGATAACAAAAAGAGCAGTTCGTGAACCTTTGAAATTGTTGAAAACGTTAAAGTCGTTGAAAACGTAAAAATCGTCAAAATCATATCCGCCGATTTCACAGATTCTCAGGATTAAAAAGCAGGGAGCCCTTCGACCCATTCGACTGAGCTCCCTTCGAGAACCTCCAGGCCTTCGGCAGGGTCTTCGATAGGGAGCAAGGAGCAAAAATAGATGACAGCCGCCGTCGACTTTTCGACTATCTCAGGGCTCCCCTCGACTACACTCGGGGTCTTCGACAGGGTCTTCAATAGTGAACGGTGAGCTTTCAACCATGAACACTCATCGCCAATAAAATTTTGCAAGTTATTCCCATTCTCCAGCCAGGCGCAAAACCGCTTCCAAAGTGCGAGGAGCCAGCCTGAATTTCAAAGACTGCAATGTTTCCAGCAGTGGGCTGACCGCATTAACAAGACCTGCCTTCTTTGCGTCCAGCAGTAACCCTAGGGTGCCAGTCAACCGCAGACCAAGCACCTCCGCCACCTCTCTCGCCGGTGCATCATCCAACACCACAACAGCGCCTCGCATCTCCAGGCCCAGCATCAACACTTCCGTTTCGCCCGGACCCAAATTTGTGATCAATGGCAATGCTTGTGCACTGGCCGGCCGCCGAACAATCACCCAATCAAGTTTCTCAAGTATGGGTAAATTGACTCCAAGCGAATTGCCTATTTTGATCTCTTCCACTACTGCGGAGGGAACAACTACCTTTTTTGCCAGACTGGGTAAGATGTGGAGCAGTTCCAACTGATGAAGATACTGAATCGGTGACGTATCACAGACCAGATCAAACAAGGCGGGTCTCCCGTGCCAGATCCTCTTCCGTCAGCCGAAAAGCGTCGACTCCATAGTCCTCCAAGCGTGAAATAAAGACCACCCGCGGAACGCCCGCTAATTGCGCCGCTGCGCCGGAGGAAAGTTGACCGAGTTCATAGAGTTTCATGGCCGCGGCCATTCGCATAACTTCGCCTGCTTGTTCCAGCGGGACCCTTAATCCCAACAAGGCCTCACCCGGAATTTCCACGGTGACTTTTCTCCTTCTCTGCTTCTTTGTGCCCATTTTAGCCATTTCCTCGCTATAGAACACTCTTTCATGTAACGTATCCGACAAAGGACTTCTCTACGCTATCGCTTTAATCCCGATGGTGGCGAATCGCCAATTCCTTGTCAAGACAAATCCTCCGCAGCCGAAAAGTGGGAATCAGAGCCTAAATGCCACCGCAAAAATGGTCCACGTCATATCCATCGACCCGCCTGCCAAAGGCTTTTAGGGCGGGCAAGCTTCAAAGATTCAAAAGACAGTTCATAAGTTCTTGAGTTCATAAGTTCATAGGCAGGCAAGAAAGAAATTTATCATCCACAGGTTACCGAGATTGCCAGGATTTACAGGAGTCCCATGATTCCCCAAAAATCCGTCTTAAGCCCGGTTGTCCCGAGCCATTCGACCCGGCTCATGGCCTTGAGCAAGATCGAAGGGCGTGTCCAGAGTGCCAAGCTTTTGGGCCTCTTCCAAGTTTATCAGAATGACTTCTTTCAGGTTTTTCTTTGCTTGATTAACGGTTTCCCCGCAATAGGCCATATCAAGCTCCGGGCAATAGGATACATACATATTCCCTTCTTTCCACAGTTCTTCTGTTAGCTTAAGTTTCATTCTTGCCTCCCTCGTATGCCTCTTAATTTACACCCTTTTTTCTATTTTTCAACCCATTTTCGTGGACGAGGGTCCCGATGTCTGTTCTCGGGCTTCGAACGGACTTGTGGGCACACGTGCTTCTCTGGCTCAAAAGAGTTTCGCGAAGCGGGACTCAGTGCGCATGCACGACAACGCAAGGAGGAAGACACTGGAAGGGCAAATTGATTTGGGATTACAGCTTCAGGCTCCTTGCGTGGGTTTCGAGCCGGCATTTCTTCTCAGTGATCTCTGCGTCTCTAGTCCCGCCCTCAGCGGGACGGGTGGTGAATCAATTGGCTTTGAGCCTGAGGTAGCGGCGGACGAGTTCTCCGCCGAGCATTGCCGCGAACAGCGTATTCGTCACCAGATACCTTTTCCACATCCGACGCGGCTCCTCCTTGACCCTGTAAAGCCATTCAAGCCCGGCCCTCTGCCACGCCCTCGGCGCCCTCTGCGTTTTCCCTGCCATCACGTCGAACGAACCGCCGACCCCGTGGCACACAGGCACACCCATGGCCTCCCCCCACCGGGCCATAAACTTCTCCTTCTTGGGCGGCGACATGGCCACGAATAGAACGTCCGGATCGGCCAGGGCGATCTCCTTGGTGATGCCCCTCTCGTCCTGGTCCGCGAAATACCCGTTGCGCCTGCCCACCACTTTCGCGCCCGGATACTCTTCCCGGATCCTTTCCACAACTTTCTCGTTGATCTCCTCCGTGGCGCCGAAGCAGTAGACGCGGTACCCGTGCTGATCACCCTGCTCGAGGATCCTGAACATCAGGTCGATGCCGGGCACGCGTTCGGGAAGCGGTTGGCCCAGCAGTCGGCACGCCAGGACCACGCTGCTGCCGTCGGCAAGGATGATGTCGGAGGAGAGGACGTCATCGCGGAGGATCCTGTTGCGGCGCATGTTGGCGACCTTGGCGACGTTCACAACGCCGATCTGCAGCCAGCCGCGGCCCCGGATGGTCCGGTCAACTGGGGCCAGAACCTCGGCCATGGTCATCGCGCTAATCGGAATCCCGAACAGCCTCACAACATTTCCAGAAACCATAGTATCACTCACAGCAGAAAAAATACTTTGACAGGATTAACAGGATTTACCAGATCTTTTCTCAGTTTCCGGCCTCCAGCCCCGACTCCGTCCCGACTCCGTCCCGGAGGGATGAAACTGAGAAAGGGGTTCTTTCAATAAAATGAATATTTATTTGAGTCGATCCCAGTCTCATGGGCTTGGTCACAACGATGAGGTAGTAATATCTGGGTTGGTGTTCACACGTTCCTTCTGTCTTTCTTCCGGAAAGACAGAAAATATCTTCCCTGTAGATCCCGTTAATCCTGTCTAATAATGTCTTGGTTGGATTTACTGGGTCGTCATGACCCTTCTGGGCAAGCTGCTGCCAGCCGCAGTCGATTCCAGGTATTCCTCGATGCTTGTGGCAAGTGTTTCCATGGTCTTCCTGAACTTCAGTTCACTCTGCTCCAGCAGAGTGAACCGGAAGCCTTGCAGATCAGTGTTGAAGGAGCTGAGCGGAACCACGCAAAGCCCTGCCGCCCCGATCAGGTAGTACACGAACCTCTTGTCGGGCTCCATGCCGGGCGCGGCGCAGAGCTCTTCCACCAGCCTTTCGACACCCTTGTCCCCAATCGGGAGGCGCTGCTGATGGTTCAGGCGGTCTTTCTCGAAAGCGACGGTGACATAGAAGGCACCGTTGGTCCGGTTAGTGATGACCCCGTCGACTTTCTTCAGAGTGTTGTAGGCTATCTCGGAGAAGCGCTCGTACCGGCGTCGCCGCCCGTCGAGAAACGCCTCATACCCGGGGTGCTCCAGGATCCGGGGAATGGCTTTTTGCGGCAGGGTGGTCGAGCATACTTCCACCATTTTGGCGTTCACGATGCTCTCGACGTATTTCGCGAAGTGGGGGTCTTTCTGCGAATTGTAAACCTCGATCCACCCGCATCGGGACCCGGGCCAGGGCAGCTCCTTGGAAATGCCCTTCATCGAGATCCCGGGGACATCCCCGATCACCGCCGAAAGCGGCATTGTTTCGTGACCGTTGTAAACGATGTTCCGGTAGATCTCATCCGCGACGATGAAAAGATCGAACTCCTCCGCAATGGCAATGATTTCCTTCAAGACCCTCACGGGGTAGACGGCGCCGGTGGGATTGTCGGGGTTGACCACCAGGATTCCCGATACTGCGGGGTTGTATTTCACCCGGTTTCTCAGTTCTTCCAGGTCGGGATACCATTTGTTCTGCGGGTCCAGGGGATACCATATCGGCCGCGTGCCGGCATGGGCCGCCTCGGCTGAAGAGTGGGTGGTGTACGTAGGGGAAGGACAGATCACCCGGGCGGTGGTGCGAAGAAAACCGTAGACCTTGGCGATCGCGTCGCCCAGCCCGTTGAAGAAGACGATGTCGTCAGCCGAGATGCGCGGGCCGCCGTTCGTGTTGTTCCGGGCCGCCAGGAATTCTCTGGTCTCCAACAGGCCTTTGGATGGGCAGTAGCTGTAGGAGCAATCTTCCATAGCCAGCCTGGAAATGATCTCCTTCATCCACGAAGGGATCCTTTCCCCTTTGGCCACCGGGTCTCCGATGTTTTCCAGGTTCACCTCCACCCCCAGCGCCTTCACCCTTTCAACGACCTTTATGATATTTCGGATTTCGTAATTGAGCTCACCGGCCCCTATGTGAACAATCTCATTCCTCTCTTTCGATTACTCCTCCCGAAGTTTATTCTAGTTTTATACAGTCTTAAGGTGTTTAGCGGTTTGATTTTCCGGAAAAGCCAAAACAGATGCTGGATGCTGGTCGCTTGATTCCGGATCTTGGATGCTAGATTCTGGTAAAGCAGAAATGTTGGGATAATGGAAAACAGAAATGACAGGAAAAGAGGAAGGTCTCGGATTCCTACTCTCCGACCAGCTGTAGCGCGTACTCCCACACTATCTTACTCAGTCGAAATCCGCCTTCTCGCTCCAAAAGAGCCAATTCATTTGCCAGACTGGCAAAAAGCCCTTGTCTCTTCCCCCAAATCAGAAGACCTATAGTACCCAGTACAGGAAACTCCAGCCGCATTGCCACGCTTCTAGCGCTCTTTTCGTCTAGAAGCAACAAATCTGCCCCGATCTCCAACCCGAGAGCAATAACTTCAGCTTCGCCTTGATCCAGGGTTGTCTGCAGAGCCGTCGCGATAGCATAATTTCCGACTTGTCTGCGTTCAATCCATCCAGCATCGGACACCTGCTTTGCCCCTACGCGGCCATGACCGGTTTCGACAACCTCCCTCCATACTGCGCCTGGAATGATCACACCTTCGGGGAACCGATGGTGCAAGAGTTCAAGTCGACCGATGCCGCTCAAAGCAATCAGGACAGATGAATTGGAGACCACTTTCATGCCAACCGTTCCAATGCGGCCAGATCGCGATCCAGTTCATTCTTGTCATATTGCCTGCATATGCCTTCTTGCGCTATCAGTAAAAGGAAATCCCACTTTTCCATGCCCGCCACCTGGCGCGCTTTTCCAAGTGAAAGCAGCCCCTTCTCGTAAAGCCGCAAAGCGAGTTCTCTTCGAAGGCGACCTTCTTGTTCTTCCGGAGGGATACGCAGAGCATCGCGTATCTCGTCGTTTAATTCCAATCGAACAGACATATTTTATCGCCCCCTTTATACCTCTGCTCTCGTGTTCTGGAAGAAACTTCTTCTCTTGACGCTTTCATCAAATCGTTTTTCCTGCTCCTCTGGCAAATCAGAAAGCATACCTGCATAGGACAGAATTGTGTCCTTTGATGCCCCTTTTTCTATCTTAACTGTCACGCGAAGTTTGCTCCCTCTGTCTATCTTCAGTTTATCGATAATCTCTTTGGGGATAGAGATGTGGCCATCGTCGAGTAATCTGCCCGTATATTCCTCTTGCATATCCCACCTCCTGTGATTCAAGTGAAAACGTATCACCAGCCTGGTTCACAGTCAAGGAACAATCGAGAACCCAGCACCTTGCCTTTGCTACCAGCTTTCCGATCTCTGGTTCTTTGCTCCCTGTCGAAGATCCTGCCGCAGGCCCTGAGGCTCTCGAGGGGTCCACCACCCGAAGGTCTCCCTGATCCCTGCTTTGCTCATGAACTCATTAACTTATGAACCATTAGCTCTTCTGCTTTCTGACGTTCTGATCTCCGATCTCCGACCTCCGATCTCTGGTTCATGCTTCCTAGCCTCCCAGCTTCCAAGCCTCCTAGCTTTCCAGCCTCTCGCTTTTGCTATCAGCTCTTTTTGGTGGAGGGGCCAGGGCTCGAACCTGGATCTCCCGAGGCGCTTTCCCAGTTAAGCTACCCCCCCTGACGAGTTTTTTCGGTTTCTAATCTTAAAGCCCGGCTTTTTCTTTTGGCACCAGTTACAAGCATCCAGTACTTCGTCTTTGCTATCGGCTATGAGCTCTTTCTTTCCAGCTACAAGAACCGAGAACCAGGAACCCAGAACTTAGGCTTTGCTATAACCTAGCTCTATCAGTTCTGACATCCTTGGCTAATGACTGCTCTACTTATAGTTTTATGCACGCCCCCCAGAACCACAATGTCCCAATGGTTCAACATACCAAAACCTAAATAACCTAACAACGTCCCCCAGAATCATACTGTTACGTCTATTCTGGCCTATCTTTCCATTCTTCTGCCACAGACGTTCCCTCTGTCGTAAACGAGAATCCCTTTTCCTTGAAGGGCCAGCGACTCGATTTACTTTCTTACGGACGTCCCGCACTTACATACGCAGGCCCCCTCGGCATCGACTCTGACTAGCCCTCTCCACCTTCTGTTTTTGTTCCGGCTCTGAGGCTCCGAGGTACGTTCCTTGCTTTCTCGTCCGCCACAGGGACTGCGGATAAGCTTCCCAGCCTATTGCCCTTGTTCCCTACACCGTAGGGTGGGCACTGCCCACCGTCCCTTATCCCCGGCACCAAGCCACGATCACCCGGCCTCTTGCTTCCCAGCCCCCCAGAAAGACAGCGGGCAAGCCTTCCAGTTCCTCGGTATGATCTTCCTTGTTCGCAACCACGGCCCAACGAAAGAAACTTAACAACTTAACAGCGTCCCGCTTCCCACCGTCGTATTCGTGTTCTCGCGTCAACGGCACGGTCACTCTGCCCAATGGGCCTGACGGCGGCGGTCCCCAAAAAGTATATGGCGGCACATCACGCGTAATGACACTTCCTCCCTTGATCACTGCTCCCTCGCCTATTGTCACTCCTGGTAAAATGAGGCAATGGGGACCAACGTACACGTTCTTCCCAAGAACTACTTCCTTAAAACCGTTTATCGGTCTCCTTGGCCCCCAATAAAAATGCGTAAAAATGGAAGTCCTCAACCCGATCGTGCAATTGTCGCCGATGCTCACACCTTCCGGGTGCAATTCATCGATGTAAACGAACTGGCTGATCCACACTCCTCTGCCTATTTTGACTCCGCGTCTTCTCTGGAGCCAGACTCTAGTCGTGTACCCTCCCGGCGCACACGACGCCAGTTTATGTAGGACCCTGTTTACTATTGGACCAGCCATGCCTTAGTCACTCTTCCTTCATCGAATTTCACAATTTCAGGGGCGTCCCCTAAGTCCTAAAGCAATTGGACAGGATTAACAGGATTTTCATGATCTTTTCTCAGTTTCCGGACGAAACTGAGAAAGAGAATCTTGCAAGAATGACACATAAACAAGGGGTGAATCCAGCATCACTGCTGCAAATGTGACTTTGGGATACGGATTTTTGATATAACCCTTCTGCTTTTCATCCGGAAAAGCAGAAGACAATTCCTGTCTATCCTGTTGATCCTGTGAATCCTGTCTAGATATTCTCTGCGCCTCTGTGTGAGGTGATCTTTTCCTCACACCCGTTCCCCTTCGACCCATTCGACTTGCGCTCAGGGCAGGCAGGCTGCCCCCTTCGTGGGCCATTGAGCGGACTTCACTTTGCCGTGATTCCAATCGATTCACTTTAGCAGAAACGACATTTGGGAAAAGATAGCTACACCTTTGGACTCAGGCGCTGCCCCAGATTCCGCGCAGGATGCTGATAAATGGTGGAGTGATGGACTACATCCGTGAAGTCGCTAACAAAGCCTGAGCGACGTTCTGGGGCAATTGCACCAGGTGGAAGCGGTTGGCTGTGAAAGCATAGTCCTCACCGCTCTCATCGACCACGCGGATGTATCCGTGCGCTGCAGCCTCTTCATCGGCGATCACACGGTATAGCTTCCCAACCTCCAGAGAAGCTGCATACCCATCATTATCGAGGCATACAGCAAACAGCAATGCTTGTTTTGCGGTGTTGTTCATCATGATTCATCCAGGAATGGCAGTTTAAGCTTAAATTCCATCTTCCCTATACCATGGGCTTCGTACCAGTGGATTTCGGCCATCCGAATGGTGCCATCAACCAGCCGAACGCGTGCTACTCCCTTAAGTTTGCGCCACCTGCCCGGACCGTAGCGTTTGGTTAGCCGAACTCGCTCCCTCAGACTGTCCCCAATGGCAATCGTTTCAACCTCTGTTATATCTCCAATTATCTCGAAGTCTCTATTCAGACTCGATCTCCATTCATATCAGACAGTTTAGCGGGTCACGCCCAGGCCCGCAACAGCCTTCCGCGGACTGCAAACAGCGATACTGAGTGATCGCTAATACTCCATGTCCTCTTTTATGATTTTCCGGACGATCTCCAGATCGACTCCGAAATATTCATGGCCAAGAAGATTTCGAAAATCCTTGATATCCTGCCATTCGACGTCAGGGCGGGTGACTCTCAACTCCTCGGGCAGCTTCCCTACCGCTTCACCAATTATTTCAAATTCTCTGATTACCGCTGAGTATGTCTTTCGGTCATTACAAAATTCTGCAAAGGCCATGCCCTTAACAAATTCAAGAATAGCCGTGCCCGAATCCAATATGTCTGCACAATAAAGCCGAACGTCCCTATCAGACATAAATGACTTTCCCCTTGATCCTCTCTCTAACGATAGGCTTCAGGGAACGCTCGAATCCAAGGTCCACCTTCCTCGAGAGCTCCCTTTCCAGCAGTCTTCTCAGTTGCAGAAAGGTATGAATATTTTTTCTGTTTTTCTCAATCTCCACAAGCAAATCGATATCGCTTTTGGAATTTTGCCCGCCCTGCGAAAAGCTCCCGAAAACGCCCATACGGGTTACCCCGAACTCTTCACGTAAGAAAGCCTTTTTACCGCGCAGATACTCGACCAGTTCCCCTGTTGTTGAGATATCCATCTTTTCATCACCTTGCTTTTTTACGTGTGGCAGAGGTCTACTTCCTCCGGGCTTCTCGATTGCAATGCCCGTGTCCTAAATTCTGATCAATATTACTTCAGATTCTTAAACCTGTCTAGGGCTACCTGCCCTGGACTTGCCAAAGCCGCGGAGTCCGCTGTTTGAGACAATTTCTTCCTCACGCCCGTTCCCCTTCGACCCATTCGACTTGCGCTCAGGGCAGGCAGGCTCAGGGTCGCTAGAGACACAGGGACCACAGAGAAAAGACAAATAGACAGGATTAACAGGATTTTCATGATCTTTTCTCAGTTTCCGGATGAAACTGAGAAAGGCTTCTTTCACTAAGATGAATATTTATTTGAGTTTATTCTAATCTCATGAGCTTCGTCACGGTGAGGTAGTAATATCTGGGTTCGTGTTCACGTGTTCCTTCTGTCTTTCTTCCGGAAAGACAGAAGGTAGAAGGTATTATCCTGTCAATCCTGTCTGATAAGAGTTTTTTCTGCTTTTCTTCTGGAAAAGCAGAAGATATTCATCCTGTATATCCTGTTAATCCTGTCTGATTATTCCCATCTTCTGCTTTTATAACCTTCTGATTTTCTTCCCAGCTACAAGCACCAAGCACCTAGTCTTGCTTCCTATCTTCCCTGCTTTCTCTGCGGTCTCTGCGGCTCTGCGTGAGATAATCTTTTCCTCACCCCCGCCTGTCCCGAGCTTGTCGCGGGGCTCCCTTCGTTCGCTACAGAGTAATTGGACACAGATTGCCAGTAGAGTAGGGAGGGAAGACCCCTCCCCCTCGTCAAACCGGACGTGCGGATTTCCCGCATCCGGCTTTCCTGTGGACTTCACCTAAAGGCACACGCAGGTAGTCAGCCCATGGAGAGTTTACAAATACACCAAACCCAGTTGTTTCAGGTGTTGGTAATAACTCCGCCCTTCCGGAACCCGAAAGGGCCGCTGACTGCGCCGATTCAAGTGCTTGATCAGCCGACAGCGAACAAACCAGTTTATGGCTCGCATCGCCTTGCGAGGATAGCCAAAGGAGAAATAATTGGACCACCCCCGCAGGTGTCGATTGATCGCTTCTATCAGGTCCGGCAAAGGCACATGACTCTGCCGCTTACCGAGCATCCTTCGAAGCGCTTCCCGCTCTGCCTCCAACGCCTTCTCCGAAGGGGTTACATTCAAATACCGAAAGCCCCGGCCCTTAAGGTCCCAGTCATACCTAAACGTGAAGCCAAGAAAGTTCACCATGGCTCCCGGCTGGCTCAGGTCTATGACTTTCGTCTTATCCCGGTTCAGCTCCAGGCCAAGCCAGGACTCGATCTTTGCCTCGATAAAATCACGCAGTTGAGCCCCTTGGTATCGGGCAAACACCGCAAAATCATCCGCATAGCGGACGATCCGCGCCTTAGCCCAATTTCCAGGCCCACTGGCAGCATAGAAGACCTTCTCGAACCAGTGAAGGTACACATTCGCCAGAAGCGGAGAAATAACTCCGCCTTGGGGAGTGCCCTTTTCCCTCCGAGTGATCCTCGCTCCACCACCGCCGTCTCGCTCCACGACCGGCGCCTGAAGCCACATTCGTATCAGCTTCAGCACCGACCGATCCGCAACACGCATTTGCAGGCATTTCAACAGCTTATCGTGCGGAATCGAGTCAAAGTACCCCTTCAAGTCTGCATCGTAGACAGCCTTCAATCCCCCTTTGAGATGCTCGCACACCTCAGCAAGGGCACCGTGGGCCGATCGTTTGGGCCGAAACCCGTGCGAGCAGTCCATGAAGTCCGCTTCAAAGATGGGTTCAATGATCAGCAGCACTGCCGTCTGTACCACCCGGTCCCGAATGGTCGGTATGCCCAAAGGGCGTTTACCTCCGTCCGGCTTGGGTATCCACGACCGGCGCACCGCCGATGGCCGGTACCCCTTGGTTCTCAGGCTCTCTTGGATTTCATCCACAAAACCCTCGACACCTCCAGGGCTGCTCTCAATATCATCAAAAGTAACCCCGTCGACCCCGGCCTTACCCTTGTTCGCCCGAGCAATCCGATAGGCACTGCTCAGCACATCCCGCCGATAGATTCGATCATACAGCGCATAGAATCGAAACTTCGGCTCCAGCTTCGCCTTACGGTAAAGCTTCTGTCTCAAGGTGGTGAGTTTCACCGGCAAGTGGAGTTTCTTGACCGGGGCACCTTGCCACATGTCAGTAGATCCCCACATCGCCAGTTGTTCCGTAGTAGGACGTTTGTCCAAGCGGCACACTCCCTTTCTTACTCAGCCTGTCCACAGCAAGGCCCCTTCGCTCCATCCTGTTTCCAGGACTTCCTCGCTACTATGGGCCTCTCCGACTCCCGCATGCAGCAGATCTCCCGGTTATTTATTCCCGGTCATCCTCCGGCTTTTCCGCCGAGCCGCAGCGGGTCTCCCAGGTTCCTCGGTGCATCTTTCCGCAAGCGCCCTCCCCTATCACCCCGGAGTGCCCCGCAGGTGCGCATACCTGTTTCTTCCCTGCAGGTGTCAGGCTTCGCCCAATCTGGAAGGTTGGCCACACCCACTCTGTGTAACGAGGCCGAAACGGGTTCGCTTTCGCTAGGGCTCATGCGTTCACGGTTCAGGGGTATCAACCCCTTCGCGACCAGAGTCACCCCTGATCACCGGTCCGCTTCCCACGGTTGGTTACCCTCGCGCAGGGGACCGCCGTTACATGGCGAACAGGCAATTACCATGGCTGACACTTCGCAGTCAGCAAGACACACCAGGCTTATCCTGGCGCACCAGACTCACACAGACAAAAGCAGACAGAGAAAAGTCATTATAGACAGGATTTACAGGATTCGCGGAATTCATAAACCCGAGGAACGACGAAGGTGACTGGATTATACAAGCGGTAGCGGATTTTATAAAGCATGGGGGTCAATCACAACAAGGCCGGCGATGCCCTTGAAATCTTCTATATTCCGTGTGACTAGTGAGCACTTTTTCTCCAGGGCGGTTGCAGCAATAATGGCATCCGGCACTTTGATCCGCCTGCTTTTGCGCACCTTGATTGCTCTGTCAATAATTTGCGAATCGACCGCAATTTCTGGAAAGGGCTTCAGCAACTCGGCAATTTTGTGCTCTTCTTCGTCTTTGAGGCCGGGCAGCCCAAAGAGCTCCAGCCTGGTAATGGCCGAATATCCGGCCCAACTTGCTTGCACAGTCATTTTCAGGAAGGCAGCCGTGCTGAGTTTCCCGGAAAGCGCGTCTATCCAAACGTTCGTGTCTATGACATTCCTCACAGGCGCTCATCCCATTCGGATCGGATATTTCTCTGCCATTCCACTGAATCTATATCTATCTTCAGTGATCCAAGAAGACTTTTTATCCTTTCCGGATCAATCTGTGTATTTTCCTCATTCAAGACAATCAACAGCAGCTTACCCTCCCTGGGCAACTTATCCGGCTCCAGGGGATAGATCTTCCCTTCTCTAACAACTGCCTCTATCGTATTATAGACTCCCATGGGATATCTCCTTTGAAACTTGCCGACATTATTGTGGATTACCCACTTTTTCAATTCTAAGTTAACCTGTATGCAAGTGTCAACTTCAGTTGCTACTCTTTCGAAATATTTCCCAGCCTTTCGCCATCTTTCTTTTGTTTCCAGAACCAAGAACCCAGAACCTAGCACCCGGTTCGGCCTTGCAGCATTCTAGCTTCCTAGCCTCCAAGCCTGCAGGTCACCCAGCCGCCAGCACCTTTACCCCGTGGAATGTTCAACCCGTTGAAGGCACCTTGTCATTTTATTCAACTGGGGTAGTGGGCATCTTTTCCCTGTCATTGAGGCTTTTCAGATGAGCGACGATTCTGGCGGCCGTTTTCCCGTCCCACAAATCGATCTTTGCAGGCTCCGGCGCCGGCCCGGCCAGAACCTCGGCCACCTTCTCCTCCAGGTCTTCCACCCTGCACAGCTGGTTCGTCCCCTGCGTGATCGTGATCGGCCTCTCCGTGTTTTCCCTCAGCGTCAGGCACGGGATCCCGAGATAGCTCGTTTCCTCCTGGATTCCTCCCGAGTCTGTAATCGCCAGCCGGCAGTTGAACACCAGGTTCATGAACCGGATGTAGTTCAAGGGCTCCACGAGGCGGAGGCCGTTGCAATTGATCAGAGCGCTCAGCAGCCCAAACCGGTCCAGGTTTTTCATGGTGCGGGGATGGACCGGGAAAACAAGGGCCAACTTGTGCGAAATCCCGGCCAGCAAATGACACAACCTTTCCAGATTCCCGGGGCTATCTACGTTCGACGGCCGGTGCAGCGTGACCACACCATAGCTACCCGGGGTCACATGAAGCTCCTCGTGAGCTCCCTGCCTTTCTATCGTACCCCTCAACATCTCCAGGGAGTCGATCATCATGTTCCCGACGCGCTGGATCTTTTCAGCCGGTACCCCTTCTCTCAACAAATTTTCGTCCCCGTCCGGCGAAGGGGTCCACAGGACATCGGCCAAGGCGTCAGTCACCAGGCGGTTAATCTCCTCGGGCATGGTGCGGTCGAAAGAGCGGAGGCCGGCTTCCAAGTGTGCAACAATGGGCCTGTGGCCCATCCCATGCTGGAAAGCTTGGAGGCTGGGAAGCTGGGAAGCAGAATCAGGCGCTTGGTGCCGGGTGCTTGGAACTGGGTTCTTGTTGCTGGGTGCTGGAAACTGGGTTCTGGGTGCTGGGTGCTGGGAACTGGTGGCTTGCAGACCGCTGATCGCTGAAGGCTGATCGCTCTTCGGATATACTATTTTTGTGGCTGCGAGGGTGCAGGCGACCGTGGAATTGACGTCACCGACTACGACAACCAGGTCAGGCCGTTTCTCCAGGAGAACCTTTTCATAGGCCATCATGACCTTGCCGGTCTGCTCGGCATGGGTGCCGCTTCCAACCCCCAGATGAATGTGGGGCTCGGGAAGACGAAGGTCACGGAAAAAGGAATCCGACATGTTGATGTCGTAGTGCTGGCCTGTGTGGACAATCACCGGCTCGGCCCAGTCCTCTTTCACCAGGGCGTGGTAAAGAGGAGCCACCTTCATGAAGTTGGGCCGCGCCGCGCAAATGAGATGGATCAACATGTCAATGCAGGAATATGGGAAAAACAAAAACTAGACAGGATGTACAGGATCTACCGGATTCATTTTCTCAGTTTCCGGATGAAACTGAGAAAGAAAAATATCCAGGGACAAAATACCCCCATAGACAGGATTTACAGGATTCTCAGGGCTTTTTTCCAAAATGTCTTTCTGTCTTTCTTCTGGAAAGACAGATGATCTCTTTCTTGTTTATCCTGTCGATCCTGTTAATCCTGTCTACTTATTCTCTGTGATCTCTGGGGCTCTAGCGAGCTTAGGCGAGCGGGTGTGAGATACTGCTTCTGCATTTAGGTTGCCAGGGGCTTATAGACTTAACTTCCCAATTCTAGTGCTAAAGCAAGGGCGCGCTTGATCTGAACCATCAACTCATCCGGAACCACCCCTATTTTCCTTTCAAGCCGTGCCTTTGGTAAGGGTCCTAGTCCTTGTACGTTCGCCACCGAATTAGGGTCAAGAAACTTGACATTGGACAATGCCACTTCGTAGTCGGTCTGTCGGTTTTGAGTGGTCGGCGGTACATAGAGAACCAACGCCCGAGGTGCGTCAGGGTCGTAACGCGATACAATAATGATTGGGCGGGTTTTAGCTGTCAATCCCAGGTCTGCAAGCCAAATCTCACCGGGTTGCGGGTTCATCGAGCGCATCCAACACCTCTTGTTCTACAGTACGTGACCGTAGCACATCCAGGGCATCCCGATCGGCCATTTCAATGATTTCAGCTATTCGTTGCCGTACCTGATCTGCAATTTCAGGTTGCCATGCGCGGAATTTTGCATCCAATTCTTCTATTAAATTGTCCATGGGCACCTCCGACAATCGTCGCCTTGACTAGATTTCTTCTCGATACCGCCATGGGAGACAATGTCCATCGATTCATGAATTCGCTTACGAGTTCATTCCCTCAGGACTTAGTGCTGGGCCCGGCCATGACCCGGGCCCAATGGAGGGAGCCTTTCCTCGGCTTTAAAATCATCGGATAAGACACTGTATTTGCAAATCGGAGCACTAAGCAACTGCCATCTCTCGGATCTCCAGCCTCAGCCCGTCTAGCTCCGGGATCGGGTTTTGATCTCTCAACTTCAAAACTAGCCATTCCTCCAGAACCGTGATCAACTCCTTCCTGCATTCTTCAACCGTCTGACTATTTGCCCAAACTCTCTGAAAGCCAGGAATTTCAGCGAACCAAGTGCCGTCCTCCAGCTTCTTGTATTCAGCTTTCTCAACAGCTTTTTCACAGTACTCTAAAATCATCGCTATTTCCTCCCCTACTGAGATCGACCTTATGCTTTTTACCTTATCCCTTTTCGTGAGTTCTTCAAGCTATTTTTGCATCGCTGGCTTTTTCCTAGGCTCTACTCTCTTCCGCCCTTTGGTATGAATTATCAGTTGTGAGCTGCCCTTGCTATTCCCTATGAGCTACAGCGTCTATGTGCCCTGAAGCCGAGAAGAGCAGAAGACCAGAAGGTTAGAAAATCACAAGATGGGATAGCAATGAATGCCGACAAATTCTCCTTCTAACCTTCTAAACTTCTTATCCTCTCACCTTCTGAGAGTAACCAGCTTCCCAGCATTCCAGCCTTTTGCGTGTGCTGTCAGCTCCCTTACCCCCCTTAAGTCAATAATCAAGACGTGACCCCACGTCCCCTCATTCAACTGGGGTATTCTGTCTTCTCCGCTCATCTCGTGAGCGAATCGACGAAGCATCCGCCGCCGCCGCCGGTTTCCACCGTCACCGTCGTCCCCGACGTCGTGGCCGCAATCACCGCACTGAAGTGATGCACCTCGATCTCGATCCACGCCGGATTTCCGTTGTGGTTCACTCTGGATCCCGGCACCATCCAGCCCGCACCGTCCGGCTGCACATTCCCGTTAGGATCGCAGGCCATCACCCACTCCTCACCATTGTGGTAGAAGATGTAGAGGCCGCTCACATCGCTGTACCCCGGGCAAGGAACCATGAGCGCCACACCGTCAGGAAAAACCGTAGGCGGCAGCAGATTCATCGCCACGCCGACGCCGTCATAGCCCTCAGCGTTGAAGTCCAGATCTTCCGTCGTCGGGCCGACGTAGGGTGTCACGCCTGACTCCTGCGGCAGCAAACTGTCGTAAATGATCGCCGCACCATCAAGCATGGTCATGGTGTTTGTCACTCCTGATGTAGTGAATCCCGGTTGCGGTGCGTCCGTCATCAAAACCATAAACGGCGAATTCTCTGTTTCATCCTGCTTTTCCGCTGCCGTCTGGATTCTTGATGTGAGGGTCCGGGGGATCATGCTGTCGTTCCTGACATCCGTAACTTCAAAAGTCGCAGTCACCGTCACACCGGAGGCAAACTCGATGGTCATGGCCGTTTCATTGGATCTGTAATAGGCGACCCACAAATTCCTGGTTGCGGTACCCCCTGAATCCAGAGGGATTGCCGCAACGAGTTTGTCCCCCCTGCCGTTTTCATTGTTCAGGTTGCGGACATAAGTTCTGCTGCCGTCGCCCAGGGGTTCGGTAATGGTCACTGTGACCCCGCTGGGTTCGGCGATGTTGATGCCCTGCGTCGCCTCCACCCTGATCGCGAAGGTGCTGTTGCTGGGAATCGGCACATTGCCGGCCGGGATCACCTCTCTCACCTGAGGGGGCGCAGGTACGGGTGAATTCGCATTGTTGGCTGCATAACCGGCGAGATACTCTTCGTAGTTGGTCCAGCCGTCACTGTCTGAGTCCAGGTTCCTGTCAGAAGCATCCACCGGGTTCATACCGTAATCGACTTCGTACTTGTCCGAAACGCCGTCCCCGTCAGAGTCCCCGTTGCGCGGGCTGAGATTCCACCGAGCGGCCCATCCCGGATTCGCCCGTGCAACGTTGTACTCTCTAACATCCATCATCCCGTCGCCGTCCGTATCTGCCGTACCGTTTTTCGAAGTTGTGTCCCCGAACCAGCTTATTTCCCAGTCGTCCGCCATACCGTCGCTGTCAGCGTCATTGATTCCCCTGATTGTTCTCTGGTCCGCAGGGATAGGATTCCCGGCTGAATCCAACACACCGGTCATACCACTGGTCACAGTCATCGTGTAGATCATGTAACTCTGCAGATTGGACAGGGACAGCCTGAAGGTTCTGCCCTCCCCGGTTACATCCGTTACGCCTGAAACGATCGCCCCGTTGTCTAAAGTGTAGTTTCCCGCTACCAATGCATTTTGCATATTGCTTTCGCTGTAACTGATCTGAACCGCAGCATTGATGGGGTCGAAAATCGCGGTCCCCTGAACGCTCGGACCTGTATTGTCCACCTCAAAGGTATTCCCTGAATGGCTGCCCACTGGATTGCCTGCGATATCACCTCCACTAATGGTGACTGTTGCGGTCCCATCATTTCCTGATGGTATGGTCGCTGCGTAGGTCCACTCTGCATTGCTCACTTCTGTCATGCTGGCCATGGAAATATCACTTCCGTTACCGGCATAGTTGATGCTCACTCTGGGTGCTCCTGAGATTGGGTTGGCGTCAGAAAAGTTCGCCGTCACCGTGACGATGTCTCCCTGGTTGTATGGCGCTGCGGGATCGTAGGAAATGCTGACCGCGGGTGGAGTCCTGTCGAGGATTACATTCGCCTTGGATGTGGTCGCCGAAATGGCGCCCTGATCATCACGAACCCACGCATAAAGCATGCGGTTTCCATCGAAGTCATTGAGCTGAAAGCCGGCCGTGAAGTCCTTGTCAATGGCTGGAGTTCCCGGCACAGGCAGAAAGGTCCCATGGGTGTAATTTGAGTCGTTGTCGAGAACGAGATACTGATCGATGCTCACGTCATCACTGGCTGCGATTCTGAGAGTGACCTGCCGCGAGGGATTATTTGTGTAGACTTGGGTGTCCCCTGCCACCCCATTTACCTGAAAGAGTGAAAGCGTTGGAACTGGATTGCCTGTATTGGCTTCGTTGGACGCTTCACTTTCGAAACCCTCCGTGTCATTCGCCGTGACGACAAAATAATAGACCGGTCCATCGACAAGGTCCTGGGCTCTGAATTCCATAACCGCAGGATCAGCATTCAGACTTTCTGCCGGCGCAATGACCCTATGATCGTAATTGGTGTAATTGCCTAATGTTCGCCCACCGGAACTCCCTGCCCTATAATAGATTCTGTAGCCGGCCAGATCAGGTTCAAGGTTAGCATCCCACTGAAGCGTGACGTCCAGGGCATAGCTTTGCGATTGGAACAGGCCTAATATCGCTACTGTGGCAAGGAACGTCAGCAGCCATGGCCTCTGATTCTTGACCTTGTCCATATTGCTCTCCCGCGTATGCCTTCCCCCATTTCATGTCATGATACACACAGAGCCGGTCATTGTCCAATTCTATCCCCTGCCCTCTCAATGCATTGATATTCTATTCAAATATTCCCTACTTCCATGATTCCATTCTTGCTAACCCAAGCTCATTTTAGACGCTGTCCCTGAGCGAATTCGAAGGGGCACTTCCTTGCCTTACAAGTCTGATGTAAGCGAGATACAACACATTCCTTTCCGGCGGATCTACCATGTAAATCCGGAACCGCTAGATGCTCTGAGGCTCTGTAGCTCTGGTTTCTGCGGCTCTAGGGCTCTGCGGCTCTGACTTCCTAACCGTTTGCTATTTGCTCGTCCTTGGCACGGCGTAGCCGGAGGCGGAGACGGCTGCTCCCTGCTATTTGCTGATTCCTGACAGTTATATTTTGATATACGTCCCCTATTTTGCCTAAAATCATGGGCGTCCCGCTTTCTACAAAACTTCTTGACAATCAGTTTCGCCACTATTATTGTGTTTATATTAAGCACATAGTGGAGGCATCCATGGCACGCATCAATATCAATGTCCCCGAGGAAGTTCTCGATGAGATCTCGGAAGTCGTACAGCCTAGAAGACGAAGCAGGTTCATTACGGAAGCCATCCTGCGTTCCTTGAACGAACTTCGCGAGAAAAAGCTGGCTCTTGAGTATGAAGAAGCAGCCGACGAAATCAGGAGAATCAATCGCGAGCTTGAGGGGGTTGTCGCAGATGGGCTCGATTAAACGGGGGGAGGTCTATTTGGTCAATTTTGACCCGACTGTCGGCGCCGAGATCCGTAAAACACGCCCTGCGTTGGTGGTATCCAATGACATATCCAACGCGCACTCTCCAATTGTTTCCATTTCCCCCATTACGTCGAGTGTAACTCGAGTATATTCTTTTGAAGTGGAAATCCCTGCCAAAACCGGGGGCCTCACATCCCGTTCCAAGATCATGGTGCATCAAACCCGTGCCGTGGACAGAAGCCGTCTCGGCAAAAAACTGGGGCGTCTTCCTGACTCCATTATGTCGCAGGTGGATAGGGCGCTGAAGTTGCACTACAGCGTCTGACCATGTGATCTCCTCTTCCCACTCGCCAGGATAAATAACCAAGCGCACGTCTTTTGCTTTATAGCTTCCAGGCCTATTCGTCCAATTTATTCTTTCGTGTTTTCTCGTTTTCGTGCTTTCGTGATTGTCCTTTCTTTGCTTTCCAGCCCGTTCCCTGATATCTGTGTTCTTCTTCAACAAGTGAGCTACTTATTTTCTTAAGCCCGTCCCCTTCTCGCCCAAAATCACAATCCTGTAAATCCGTGTAATCTGCGGATGATCTGTTTTTTTCCAGTTGCAAGCACCCAGCACCAAGAACCTGCCTCTTGCTTTACTGCTTTCTGGCCCGCCACAATGACGGCAGGTAAACCTCCCATCTCCCAGCATTCCAGCCTTTTGCGTGTGCTATCACCTATGTGCTTTCTTTCTATGAGCTCCCTTACCCCCTAAGTCACTAATCAAGACCTGACCCCACTTCATCCTTTTTTCCCCTCCCTTCGACCATGCTCAGGGTCTGCGACAGGGTCTCCGACAGGACTTTCAGCTCTCTCGCTATCAGCTATGAGTTTCTCCATACAACAATTTCACAATTTCAGGGGCGTCCCGCAGAGCCCCGTATTTTTGATATAACCCTTCTGCTTTTCGTCCGGAAAAGCAGAAGATTTTTATCCTGTACATCCTGCTTGTCGAAGCATAGCGTACTTGTCCGCCTCTGGAGGAGATCCCGGTTACGGGGCCCCGCCATCTCTTGCCCGCCATAGCCTAGGGCGACGGTGGGTGTCCCGCCATAGCTTGACAAAGCGCCCGTCCTCCGCAGTAGCCTGCTACGGAGGATGGAAAGGCGGAAGCCCTGAGTTTGTCGAATGGGCGTCCGTCCTCCGCAGTAGCCCCGCTACGGAGGATGGAACGGCGGGTTGATCCTGTCTAGATGATCATGGAATCTATCTGTTCGACGGCTTTGAAATGCTTGTCACGGGTCAGGAGGGTCCCGCCGACCTCCATGCAGCACGCGGCGATCCACACATCGTTGATGGGGATCTTGGCTCCTTTGTTCTGAAGGGAAAGGAAGATTAAAGCGTATTTCCTCGCCACGTCCGCGGTCACATCGACAATCTCGATCTTCAGCCGGCTGATGACCTGCCGCAGCTTGCGCTCGTTGAATTGCTGCTTCGCGCCTTTGTGAAAGCCGAAAACCAGTTCGCCGATGACGATGGCCGGCATGTAGATCTGCTCGCCGTGCAGAGCGATCACTTCAACCGTCTCAGGAACGCCCTCTGCATAGTCGCAATAGATATTCGTGTCCAGGATCAGCTTCACCGCCAATCCTCCTCACGAACCTCGGCAAAAACAGAAACGGATTTCCTGAGTTCCCGGGCATCCTCATGGGACAGCCAACCGGCTGTTTCCCTGATGATCTCCTCCCTGCTCTTGGTAATCCCGAGCTTCTCATCGATAGCCTCGAGAATAAAGGCGGTCTTGCTCTTTTTCTGCTTCCTGGCCTTCTTCTTGATAGCCTCTTCTTTCTCCTTTGGCATTCTCAAACTGATCGGCATCACGAACCTCCTGTATCGCTTTGTTGTCAATTGTATCGCGCACAGAGCAGGCCGTCAAGATATACGAGGAAGGAAGAATGGAATCATGGAATAGCAGGCAAAGCAAGAAGACAGCCATCTTTGCCCCTTCGACAGGCTCGGGGCTACGCCGAGCCAGGGAATTCAGAAGACAGGAGACAGAATGAAAAACCGGAAAATTGAAATAGTCGCATAACAACAAAACCAAAAGAGATCTCTCACAGAGCCCGCAGAGTTCACGGAGAACTACAACTATGCATCCACAGATTGCAGGGATTAACGCAGATTGAGAAAGAGATGTAATCTGCGAAATCTTTATAATCTGTGGATGAAAAAAAACCATTGTCCTGTCGATCCTGCCTGTCGAAGCGTAGCGTACTTGTCCGCCTCTGGAGGAGATCCCGGAGACGGGGCCCCGCCATCTTGTCCCGCCATAGCTTGACAAAGCGCCCGTCCTCCGCAGTAGCCTGCTACGGAGGATGGAAAGGCGGAAGCGCTGCGACGGCGGGTTAATCCTGTCGAAATAGTCTTTGCTGTCTTTGCGGCTTGGCTTGAGGAGAGTCGGCGCTCAAGATGCCCGCGAAGAGGGCAGCCTGCTGACACGACAGCAGGCTGAGAAGGGAGCCGTGAATTTGCGAAACCAAGGCGACTTGGTTTCTAGAATTCCGGCTCTCTTTGAGATTTTGAGCGCGTCTGTGTGGGTCTGTGGCAATCTGTGTCCAATTGGTGTTCACGGTGTCCTCTGTGTCTCTAGCGAACGAAGAGAGCGGGTGGTGAATCATTTTTTTATGGGGCTTTTACTTCGCAGGCGGCTTCTGCAGCGCCCACCGGCGCTTCCACCCTGCGCACGCTCATCCCCTCATAATTCGCCAGGACGAGCCCCACGACAAAGACCGGCAAGAAGCACACCGCATGGGCTACCGTGGCATAGGACAAGGCCGGCCCCGCGGGCACGCCGAAGAGCCCGAGGGCGAGCTGGCAGAGATAATGAAAGGCTCCCACATAACCGGGAGAGGAGGGGACCACGACGCTGATCGTGGTGATGACGAGCAGAACGAGGGCCACATACCAGGCGAGATGGTAGACATGGACAAAATCAAAAGCGTAAAGGGTGAGGTGGAATGTCAGGCCGTAGCAGAGCCAGATGGCCACAGACAGAACGCCGACGACCGGGTAGTCCGGCAGGCGCTTCAAGGGGACGATGCCGCTCAGGAACCGCCCTGTCCACGACACGGTCCTTTCTGTGAACTTTATGGGAAAGGGCCGCATGAAAAAGCGGAGAATGCTCAGCGTTCGGGCCTCGTATTTGCGTGAAAGGATCAGGGCTGCCAAAAGGCAGACAGCCCCGCCGAGCATGACGTATCCGCTCACGACCACCCAGGAGGGAAAGGGGTGGACCAACATCGAAAGGGCGAGCAGGAGCAGCAGCGCGAAAACATCGATGATGCGCTCGACCACGATCGTGGCAAAGGCACACCCCATGGAGACCGGCCGCTTTCTGCTGAGCATGTGAGCCCTGACGAATTCCCCAAGGTGGGCGGGCATGACCACGTTCGCCGCGTAGCCGACCATGAGGGATGAGAACAGGCTCCCCGTGTCGAGGCGCACGACTGGATCGAGGAAATAGCGCCACCGCAGGGCCCGCAGGTAATGGCTCAAGAAGAGAATGACAAGGGTGGGGAGGAGATACCAGTAGTTGGCTGAACGGAAGGACTCAGCCATCTGGCTGAAGTCGACCTTCCGGAAGGCCAGGTAGATGAACACCACGCTGAGGACAACGCCGACGCCGGTTCTGAGGCTCTGTCTCATGGACTGCATTAACGGATTATAGCACAGGCACTGGCTTTTTCAAGGAAACAGAAAGCCTCACGCCAAGACACAAAACCAGTCAGTGATCTTCTCAGCAGATGCCATCGCGTTATCCGGAAAGCACCCTTTCTCTGTATGCCTTTTGGTACTGTTGAATGACGGGGAGGAAATCGAAATAGGATTGACGAACCTGCGTTTCGAAGTCGATCCGTTTTTCTTCATCCCTGGAATAGACCAATTCAGCCTCCTCCAAGATCCTCCCTTTCACAACCAAAGGCAGATGGTTCAGGATGCGGACTTCAGACTGAACGGTGTGATCAAGCTTTTCATCGATCTGGAGAGCCAGTGAAAGCTCCAGATCCAGGCTTGACCTAATATCGAGACCTTCGACAAAAATTCCCACATCCAAATCGCTGAAGGGGTGGAATAGCCCCTTCACATAGCTCCCGTAAAGATAGGCGAAAAGAACCGGAGTTCCCCCAAACACATCCGAGGCTGCTTTATGCAGTTTTTCCTTTATATCGTCCATTGGCACGTGCTTACCACATCACCGGATAAATGGCAAGAAGGGAAAACAATAGGAGTTGACATAGTAAAGCATGGAGCAAAGAGCTCGGAGCAGGGAGCAAGGACCAATAAGACCGTGATTAGACAAGATTGATGAAGTCGTAAAAAGTCGTTAAAGTCGTCACCCCGGCGAAAGCCGGGGTCCAGAACTCCTTGGTATTCCTGGATTCCGGCTTTCGCCGGAATGACGGAAAAGCGGGGTTTCTGGCTTTTTACGAAGCCGTCAAGATTAACGTACTCGTAAAAAGTCCCACACGGTCATTGCGAGGCGCGAAGCGCCGTGGCAATCTCACGGATATCCGGCTAGTTACGAGATTGCCCCTCGGCCGTGAGCTCGGGGCCGAACGGCTTCGCTTCGCTCGCAATGACCGAGCCGGTGTTTTCGGACTTTTTACCGTGAAAATCCCCCCTGGCCCCCCTTTTTCAAAGGGGGGAAGTTTCCTCCTTTCCTTCGTCCTCCCCCTTTGTTAAAGGGGGATCAAGGGGGATTTTGATGCGCGGGGGTGAACGGTCCCAGATCATGAGCGTTTACGAAGCCATCAAAGATTGGCTCGCCGTAGCCTTCGGCGAAGGCGGGTAAATCCTGTCTAAGCAATCTTTTCGGCTTTTCTTGCCACAAAACCTGCGTTCTTGCTGATCGCTGACCGCTGATTGCTGATTGCTGATTGCTTACAAAACCCTTGCGCAGAGAGCATTTCTCGAATACAATTTCTTAATAAAAATGTTAAGAAATTGTACTTGACATGGCCTATCAAGCTCTTTTCACGATCGATAAACCCTATTTCACGACCGAGGACGTGGCTCAGGTGCTGGGCATCAGTGCTGCCTCAGCGGCTGTTCTTTGCAGCAGGTACGTGAAACAGGGCCTCCTTGTCAGATTGAAGAGAGGAGTCTACACCCGGAAGGAAACTCTCCCGAATCTTCGCGGCACAGATCTTTTCAGTATAGCCAATTTCCTCCAAATACCATCGTATGTGTCCTTGACAACAGCGCTCGCATATTATGGCATCACGACGCAGCTTCAAAGAGATTTCGTAGAATCGATTTCCATCAAGAGGACGGTTGCCTTTGACAGTGGTGGGTTGCATTTTCGTTACACAAGAATCAAACCTGAGCTCTACACCGGATTCACCAAGGACCGGGGGGCATTTGTTGCCCTGCCGGAGAAGGCGTTCCTCGATGCATCTTATCTCGCTTCCCTTGGGAGGTACACTCTGGATACATCCGCTTTGGACCTGGAAAAGCTGGACAAGAAACGGCTGGTTGAAATGGCGCGACCGTTTCCCGCCACTTTACTAAAAAAAATCTATCCGCAGATTACGCAGATTAGCGCAGATTAAAAATAAACAAGAGAATCCTAGAAATACTGGTAATCTTTGGAGACGATAAGGTTCCGGTCTGTTTGAATTAATAATCCTGGAAATCCGTGAAATCTGTGGACAGTAAAGTTCACTCTTTTTGTCTTCTGCGTCCGGCTAACATTCTATTCACTTCGGAGGCTTTATGGAAAGGCTCGATGAACATGAAGCATTCGAAATGCGGGCGCTTCGGTGGCTCGCTTCAAAGAGATTCCTCGGCCCTCTTGTCATGGGCGGAGGAACCATGCTGAGACTTTGCCATGAACTCCCCAGGTACTCCATTGACATGGACTTCTGGTTTTATCGGGGGACAGACTACGGCGCGTTTTATGAGCGACTTTCAGAAGCCACGAAACGAGAATGGGACGTGACCGATGCCTGCAACAAGCGCTATTCCATTCTATTTGAAATCCGAAGGGTAAAGGACGCTCCTCGACTCAAGATTGAAATCCGAAAAGAAGTGGCGTCTCCACGTTCATCAGAGCAAAAGATAGCCTTTTCACCTCATTTCCCGGAACAGGTCATGGTTAGGGGATTCACGCTGAAGCAGGTGCTCAGGAACAAGGTTCTGGCACTCATTGATCGGGGTGAAATCAGGGATGCCTTTGACATGGAGTTTGTGCTCAGGAAGGGCATCGCATTGGAGATTGCCGAGGAAGAAAAAAAGGCTGTCGTGAACAGGATTCGGGGATTCAAGAAAAAAGACTTTGATGTGAAGCTCGGCAGCGTCCTCCTGCCTGAACTGAGGAAGTATTACCGGGAGCACAGATTCGAATACCTGGAACAGAGGCTTGGGTTTGAGGATTGGGGAAAAGCGTGAAAAACGATGTCTCTCACAGCCGCCTACGCTGGAAAGCTACGGCGGGCCAGGGAGCACACAGGGGACACAGGGAACTGCAACCATCTATCCACAGATTCATCCGCCTCGGGCGGATTTCAAAGATTTTTTGGTGAGTTTTTGCTGATCGCTGACCGCTGATTGCTGATCGCTCTTATTTGCGTTTGTAGTATTTCTCGTAATACTTGTAGTAACTCTTGCGAGCCTGGTTGTAGCCGTTGAAGACGATGCCGAGCACCTTGTCCCTTCCCAGGGCCTCGATCGCCTTCTGCGCCTCCTTCCTGGGCGTCTTGTTCGCCATGACGACAAAGATGATGCCGTCCACATACTGGGCCAGAAACTTGGCCTCGGCCGTGATGTGGGTCGGGGGAGAGTCGATGATGATGAAACGATCTTTATACCGCTGCTTGGCCTCTTCAAGGAACTTGGCCATCATGTTGGAAGAGAGGAGTTCCGAAGGGTTCTTCGGGGGTCTGCCTGCAGGGAGAATAGAAAGCTTGTTGATGGTGGTCCTCACGATAAGCTCATCGAAGCTTTTTTCGCCGATCAGATAGTCATGGAGCCCCCGGACGTTTTTAAACCCGAACATGCGGTGGATCCGCGCTCTTCGCATGTCCGCATCGATGAGCAGGACATATTCGTCCACGCTCATGGCGATCACGGCCGCCAGATTGGCGGCCGTGAAGGTCTTGCCTTCGCCGGGAAAGGTGCTCGTCACCAGGATGGAGCGGGGAACTTCCCGGTCCCTGGGGAAAAGGATCTGGCCCCTGAGGAGCTTGAAGTTCTCGGCATCCGAGGAATCGGGGGAGGAAAACATGACCAGGCTGTCGCTGAATTTGTTTTGCGTAGAGATCTCCCGGGCGCGCCTGACCTCGGGATCCTCCGTCTTGAGGCGCACGGGGCTCTCGTCCCTGCGCTCGTCCAGAGGGACCGGTTTTTCTTTTTGATGTTTTTCAAGCGCGTCGGAAATTTTACCCATCAAATACCTCTAAGCGGTCAGCGGCTGCCTTCTCTAAGCGGTCAGCAATCAGCAACTGAACCACCCTCGCCTTCAAGGCGAAAGGTTTCCACCATCCCCGAAGGGGACACAAATAAATAACGAAAGTCCGATTTCAGGTTTTTGACCTCAGCCTCTTGATGAGAGACGAAAGCATCTGCTTGGTTTCGACCGTCATTCCTGTAAGTATTTCGGAGGCTTCATTATTGAATATATTAAGGTCTTTTGCCAGCAAAACAAGGTACTCCAGCTCGCTGGCCGAACCCATGGCGATTTCCAAAAATCTTGCTAATTCGGCGTCTGTGTTTCTGCCGCAGCCCTCTGCAATGTTTGTTGGAATAGAAACGGAAGCTCTTCTCATCTGAGATTTAAGCCCATATATTTCCTCTGGTGGGAACCGGGCAGTAGACTCATAAACCTTCAACGTTAAGCGATGGCCTTTTTCCCAAACCTTCAAGTCTCTGAAATTCTTCATTTTAGCCTTCCTCCATCCTCTACTCTCCACAAATTGAATCTGAACGTTATTTGGTTCTGACCGCTGACTGCTGATCGCTGATCGCTGATCGCTCTTCGGGCAAGGGCGGAAAAAACAAGCTCTGGCCGGGGCGGATCAAGTCCACGTCCTGCATGCCAGGGTTGCTTTTCTGAATCATTTCCCAGATTTTTTCATCGGAGCGGCCGTAGATTCTCCTGGCCAGCTTGTCGAGGGAGTCGCCGTCCTGGACGATGACGGTTTGGCCGGGATCGCCTCTTGAGGCATTCCGATAACCCGATAAATCGCTGCCCCTCGATAGGGCACGTTTGCCCGCCTCCCCCTCCCCTTCATCCCCTCCCACCAGGGGAGGGGAAATAGATGCCCCCGCAGATCCCTCTTCCCTGAGAGGCTGTGTCGTCCCTTCGTACTCATTGCGAGCGACCCCGGACTCGTCGAACATCCCGGTTCTTCCGGGGATCCGGGGGAGCGCGGCAATCTCCCTGATCGCACTTAGCTCTGAGACCGCTTCGTTCTTTCCCGCCTGCCTTGGCGGTGCGGCGGGCAGGTCACTCCCTCGCAATGACGTTGTATCATGGCTGCTAAGGGGAGAGGGCGGGGGTGAAGTGGGAGGGGATAAAGGGGAGGGAACTGTCTCTTCAGTTTTTTTTTCAGCCGCCCTTTCCTCTGATTTTCCGGGAAGGGGAGCATGGGTCCTTTTCTCGGTCGGCAAGGCACTTGCCGGTTTTGCATACTTGTCCACGAGCTTTGTCACCCCGGACCGGATTTCATCCCTGAAGTAAAACCCTGCAGCCGCAAGGACAATGGCAAGGAGGGCGACAAGCGCCCATTTCCAAAATCCGCCGCGGCCGTGTGATGGACGGGGTTCGGCTCTTCTTTCTATAATCTTTGTCTCAGGCTCAGGCGCCCGAACCGGAGCCGCATCAGACAACCCCATGTCTTCATAGCACTCCCTGACCATGGCAGGGGTGAGTTTCCTCTGTCCCCTCGAGTAGCCCAGGAGCAGGACGTTGTCGCTAAGGACATTGATCATCCTCGGAAATCCGCTGGAGCACTCATGGATCGCCTTGCGCACGCCACTGGGGAAAATGTCGTCCGCCTTTTCAGCGCCCGCAACCTTGAGCCTTTTCTCGATGTATTCCTCCGTCTCCTTCAAATTGAGGGGCTTGATGTTGTAGCGGATGCTGATGCGCTGGAGCAGGGCCCGGCACTTTGGGTCACCCAGTTTCTGGTTGAGTTCGGGCTGGCCCACGAGAAAGATGCTGATCAGCTTCTCGTCCGCGGTCTCCATGTTGGAAAGGAGCCGGATTTCTTCCAGGAGTTCGTAGGAGAGCTTTTGGGCTTCGTCGATCACCAGGAGGAAATGCTTTTGGTGCTGGGAACATCGGGTGAGAAACGCTTCGAAGGCCAGGAGGAATTCGGCCTTGGACTTGAAGGAGATCCTGTTCCTGAAGGCGGACAGGGTGAGGTAGTTCATGAACTCCTTGGGGGAAAGGAGCGGGTTGGCCAGGTGGACATACTTGACGTTGTTGTCGAGATCGTTCAGCATGGCCCGCAGGATGGTGGTCTTCCCTGTGCCGACCTCGCCCGTGAGGAGCACGAAGCCCTTTCGCTCCATGACGCCGTAGGTGAGCATGGACAGGGCTTCCTTGTGCACCTCGCCCAGATACAGGTACCTGGACGAGTGGGTCAGGTCGAACGGCTTCTCGGCCAAATTGTAAAAGTCGGTGTACATAGTTACTTGGGTTACTCGGGTTATTGGGTTCTTTGAGTTACTTGAGTTACTTGGTTTATTGGGTTACTTGGCTTTGTTGGGCTGACAGAATTACCTGTGTTTCTCGTGCTCTACATTTGATTCATTCAATAGATCAACTCAACAAACTCAAGTAGCTCAAGCAACTCGATAACCTTCTTTAGTCACTAACGGGATTTCTTCGATTTCTTGATTTCGGAGTCGAGGTATTTTATGAAGGCTGAATCAAGCTTTGACACCTTCTCTGCCTGGTCGTAGATCTTGCGAAATTCGGTTTCCTGGATGTATTCTTGATCAAGTGCTACATAAAGATGACTTTGCACCTCAGCAGCGGAGCTTTTCGAAATATAGAGATACTGTACGAATTCCTTATTGCCCTTTCGTGAAAATCCTTCCGCAATGTTTGACATCGAAGAAACCGCTGCTCCTTGTATCTGATCAACGAGTCGACGATCCCTTCTGAATGGTTTGCTCTCATGTATCACTCGGTAAACAAACCTTACCAACACCCTTCCCTCTTGCCATGCCCTGATATCCTCAAACCGCGTAATCTTCATATCTCTCCTCCGTTCCCCAATTTCCGGAATCCGAACCTGCTCTTAACGCAAGCAACTCGAGTAACCCAAGTAACTTCAATAACTGTAAGTTCCCCATCAGGTAAGGCCGATCAGGCTTTTCAGGTGATCGACCGTCTTGTCAAATCCCTTGGTCCCTACAATGATGGCCACGGCGCCTACTGCAAAGACGACTCCGACCGAAGCCGCTTTGAAGACCTCCATGACCTTTTTCCTTCGGATCTCCGCCTCCGTGTACCTGTATGGAATGCTCACCAGGATTTTCATGTCCAGTTCTTTTTCCGCTTCGTCCGGCGCCTTGAAAGACGTGTCCAACATTTCCCGGAAATAGGCAAGCCCTCCTCCCAAGCCGAACCCAAGAGCAAAAATCATCAGAAGGATTTTCTTTACATCCGGTTCGACGGGCCGGGACGGCAACTTCGCAGGGTCAATGACGCGGAACTGCTCTCCTTTCTGCTTTTTCTCCATGCTGACGGCGATGTCGGCCTCCAGCTTTCTCTTCAAGAGCGAGTCATAAAGGTCTTTGAGGTTCTCGTAATCCCTCCGGATGGAAAAAAGCTCCTGCTCCCTCTTCGGTGTATCTTCGACTCTCTTCTGGTACAGGCTGATCTCTCCTTGAACTTTTCTCATCTCCGTCTTTATGCTCGCAATGTCCAGCTCAACGTCCCTCAGTTGCTGTGCTTGGGCCTGTTCCTCCTTCGAAAGACCGACCGGTTTTCCGTCCGAATCCCTCGCGGTTTTTTCCTCCGATGCCTCCAATGTTTCGATCGTCTTCTTGAGCCGTACCACATCCGGATGATTGGGGGTGTACCTGGACTCCAGGGCAGCCAATTCTTTCCTCAGGGATGCGAGATCCTTCACTTCCATTGACTGTGGGCCGACAGGAAGAAGGGCCTGCCTTCCCCTTCGCTCCTCGTCCGCGGACTGCTGAATAAGAATCTTGCGGTTTTCCGCGTCCCCCAGGCTCTTGCTCAGTTGATCCAGTTGCGATTGGAGGGTTTGGAGCATGCCAAGATTGGCATTCAATTGATCGGGAAGTCCTCCCATGTAACGCTCGCGGTATCCCTTCAGCTCCTCTTCCTTTTGAGCCAGGCGCTTCCGCACGGATTCGAGCTCGTCCGCCAAGAAAGCGGATGTCCCCAAGACCTGGGATTCTCTCATTTCCAAATTCTGTGATATGAAATTGGACGCCAAGGCATTCGTCACCTGCATCACCTTCTTGCGGTCTTTTCCCCGATAGGCAATCGTAAAGGCGCTAATCGCCCCCCGGCCTCTTTCGCCCTTGCTGACGTCGATTTTGATTTTTTTCCTCACGGTATCCACGATCACATCGAGGCTCAAAGACGGTCCGATTTCCTCCTCCAACCGGTACTCTCGAATGATGGTTTCGAGATTCGTGCGGCTGGTCACCTGCTGGGTAATGGTCCTGAGCCTCTCATCGACGGCCTCCGCGACAATGGAGCGGACAAAATCCTGAGGCACGCTCTGAGACTGCACAAGAATCAGCGTTTGCGCTTCGTATATTCTAGGTACCGACAGTACGTAAGCAAGACCTGCGAGCAACACGGTAAGGAACGGAATGATGATCCAGTACTTTCGCCGCCTGGCCATGTCCAGGTATTTGTTTATTTCAGTGGTGTCCATGGGAGATCTCCCGATCTGAAGTGCCTAAAATGCCTAAAGTGCGCTAAAGTGCCTGAGAGAGAGCCGGCTCGCACTAAGTGTCAGAGGCCTAAACTTAAATGTCAAATGAAATCCCAATGTCAAACTCAATAAAATCCGTCAAATGAGATTCCATACTGCGCCCCTGCGGGGCCTTTCTGCCGGCAGAGCTTAGTGTTTTTTCATTTGGCATTTTCACGTCGAAGCAAGGCGGGCTTGTCCGGCCTATGTGACGTTGAACCCTGAATTCCGCTGAAATGGATTAGTTTTTCCTCACTGCACTCTTCATATGTATCGTTTGCCTCTTTCCATGTTTTCATTTTAGGCATTTTTGGCATGTTAGTGCATTTTAGGCACTTCTCTTCCGTATTCTTCTTTTCTCACCATTTATATGGCTTGCTCACCCTCAGGATCAGCATCACGCGATTGTCGGTGTAGCTGTCGATCGCGATGTCGTCGTTCCGGTCGGCGTACCGGTAGTCCAGGGTCAGAGAGAACCACCGCAGAAAGGTCCATGTCAATCCGCAGTTGGCTGTGATGAAGTCCGACGTGATGTCCAATTGGTCTTTCTCGTACCTGTAGGTTGCCCCGGCATAGAGGCTCAGTCGCTCCAGAAGCTGATAGGTGCCCCGCACAAAGCCGCCGTAGTATTGCCGGAAATTGCCCCCAAGACTCTGTTGAAGATATTCTTCATACCACCCGCCGTCGCCTCCAACAGTGATGCTCCCTCGGGAAAATGTCCTGGTCAGGGACAGGGTAAAGGTCGGACCGTCCTCATTGTCGGTAATCTCGTTGACCCTGATGAAGTAGCCGACACTCCCTGAAAACGTGTACTCCGGCGAAAAGGCATGGTCCAGCCCTACATAGCCGTCATGGACCTCGTAATCCTGCCTGAAGCCGTCGTATTCACGGGTTGTGTAACGATATCCTATGTAGGCCGTCGAATGGGGGCTGAAGCGCCTGTTGTAGCGCAATCCCGCTGCATGGCCTGAGTAGTCGTCTTCCGCCCGCAAATCGTCGTCCCTCGAGTACTCCACGTCGGTATAGGTGTAAGTAAGGGCAATCCCGTTCTTCACATCGAACCAGTACGTCACGTCGGCGAAGGGCGTATGGACGATGCTGTCGTCGAGGGTGATCTCGTCATTTTTCCGGTATTCGTTTCTGTAGCCCACGTTCAGGCTGTTCTCTTTGCCGAAGACGTAGCCGAAGCTGCCGTTGAAGGTGTTGACCCAGTACTTGTTCCTGGTCCGCCTGATCCCCTGGACGTCCAGGGTGTCCTCGAGGGGATCCTCGGAGTTGAGATACGTGTCGGTGAGCCGGAAGCTCAGGTGCTGCGTCAACTGCTGTTCCCAGTTGGCGGTGGCCAGGTGCCGGGTGTTGTCGTTGTCGTCATAGTCGGCGTACCACACGAAGCTCGGGGCATAGGTGACACCGAGCCTGGTGTTCTGGCTGAGCACGTTGAGGGTCAGGGACGGCGTTGCAGCGGTGATGTAGTCCGATTTCTCATTGGTGTTCTCGAGGTCGATGTTGTCATCGTAGGTCCCGCTGACCGAAATGGCCGGGATCAGCTCTACCTGCCGCTGAGCAAAGGCAGGCACGCACCACAGCAAGCTAAGAACGATTGCAATAGCGACGATGCATTTCTTCATGGGCAACTCCTTGATGTTCACCACCCGCTTCGCTAGAGACACGGAGGACACAGAGAAATACCCTGCTCAAAACCAGCACGAGAAGTTTAAGCACCAAAACCAAGCAAGCTTGTTTTCGGTGCTTCATCTTCCCTGTGCCCGTGCTATCGCACTTCGCCATTTTCAATGGCTGTTTTGAGCAGACAAAAGACAACCTTTCAAAAAGCCTGCCTGCCAATGCTGCGCATCGGCCGCCTCCTTCGGAGGCTTTGAGCGAACCAAGCACTCCAAAGGGACTTGGAAGAACAGAGGGCACACCACCCCACACCAGTCCCCTCCCATTCGTTCGGGTCCCCTCACCCGAGTGAGGTCTTTTGAGAAAAGAAGAGACCAAAACATAGAAAGTTTTCCATCTCCAATGGTTGTTTTGAGTAGCCGAAAATACAACCGGGACCAGTACCGCTAAACCTCAGGCTGCTCATCTTTTTCTTTAGAGATTTATCCACAGTTGTGCGTCCCACATTCAATTAATGATACGCTTTATCCCGTCTCTCAGCACAGGCACGTTGAAGTTGATGAGTAAACCAACTTTGATACCAGTGAGTTTAAGATAGGTTAGAAGTTGGGCTTCATGGATTGGTTCCAATCGCTCACACGATTTCAACTCAAGTATCAGTTGCCTTTCAACCACAACATCCAATCGAAACCCGCAATCCAGCCTTACCCCCTTGTACTCCACAGGAAGCTGCTTTTGACGCTCGTACAAAAAGCTTTGGAGGTCAAACTCATGACATAAGCATTCCTCGTAAACTGATTCCAGCAGTCCTGGGCCCAGCGTTTTGTGGACCTCAATTGCAGCGCCAATCACGCGCCTTGTGAGTTCATTGATGTCCAACTCTCATCCATCCTTTCCCACGCGAAGCGACCGAATTCCTCTCTGTAATGAGAGCCTGCCGCCTTGTCTAGAAGTTTTCTCTTTTCTCTCGCTTAGATCTGGTGCGGAGCACAAGCCCAAATGCGGAGCATTGGGGCGAATGGTGATGCGGCCCGGCGGAGGCATTAAGCTTGGTTATTTGCCTCCGGTGAGCGCATCGCCATGGCGATTTAGAGCGCTGCCCTTTCTCTGCGCACTCTGTGCCTCTAGCGAAGCGGGTGGTGAAACTATGGCACGACGATGGTGTCGCCGGGCTTGAGCAGGATGTTCTGCCCCAAATTTTCGCCACCCGTGAACTCCTTGTAGTTGAACTTGATCTGGGTCTCCTTGCCCCCTTCCCTGCGGATGATGAGGATGTTCTTCGTGTCCGCCCACTCCGTGAAACCGCCTGCGGCGGAAAGGGCCTGGATCACCGTCATGTCCGGCGCCAGGGGATACGGTCCCGGCCTCGTCACCTTGCCGATGGTGTAGATGGTCCGGCTGCGGCTCTCCCTCACGATGACCGTCACCTCGGGTGCAGTCACGAAATTCTGGAGCTTTTCGGCAATCGTCTGCTTGAGCTCCGTGACCGTCTTCCCTTCAGCAACAACCTCGCCGATCAGGGGAAAAGATATCTTGCCGTCCGGGGTCACCGTGACGTCCCGGGTCAGCTCCGCCTCTTTCCAGACGTAGATGCTCAGGACGTCGTTCGGGCCGATCTGGTAGGACGGCGGCACAGGCGCCTGGGCCTCGGAAAAATTTGGGACCAGGAACATAATAGCAAAGGCCAACGTGAGGGCCGCAAAGGGCAGCTTTTTGTTCATTTGTGATACCTCCATTCTTATCCAAGAGCATCATGGAATACTGGAATGATGGAATGTTGGAATAATGGAACCGTTCAAATCGGTAAAGACCTTCAAACCCTCTCGAAAGAAATATTTGATAGCAATTCCCGTGCCTCAAGCCTCATTCACCACAGAGAATTTATAGCCATAGACAAAAACATATCTCTCACTTTGAGCGACCTTCTTTTCTCTGTGACCTCTGTGTCTCTAGTGAGCTCAGCGAACGGGTGTGAGATAATGTCGTTCAGAGTTCCCGGCCGATGTTGAGGCCGTTGAGCTTGTTGAAGAGGGCCTTGTAGCTGATCTTGAGCAATCTCGCCGCTTCCCGCTTGTTCCACCCCGCCGAGTTCAGGGCACTGAGAATGGCCTTGCGCTCGATATCGTCCGCCGCCCTCCCTTTCACGTCCTTGAGCGACGGAACGCCCGGGATCCGTCCATCATCCAGCTCATCCTTCGCTGCTTTGGGCGAGGGCAGCGGCTCCGGCGCAGCAGGCTCTTCGGGGCTAATCACCCGCAAAAGATCGCTTTTGATCAGCGAGGGGTCGTCCCCGATCATCAGGCGCAGAAGGCTGCTGGACAGCTCCCTGATGTTTCCCGGCCAGGGATAGGTCAGGAAGAAATCGCGCATCTCAGGGTCCAGGACAAAACCCTGGTTCATGTTCAATTCCGTGCGGTACTTGTCAATGAAGTGGTCGATCAGGAGATGAATGTCGTCTTTCCTTTCCCGCAGGGGCGGGAGCTCGATCCTGATGACATTGAGGCGGTAGTAAAGGTCTTCCCTGAAACGGCCCCCTTTCATGTCCTTCTCAAGGTCGTGGTTCGTGGAGGCAACAACCCAGGTGCTCACCTTGACCACATCGGTTCCACCCAGGCGGGCGAACTCGCTGCTCTGCAGCACCTCCAGGAGCTTGGCCTGGAGGAGAAGAGGCATGTCGCCGATTTCGTCCAGAAAGATGACGCCGTCCGAGGCGAGCTCGAACTTGCCGGGCTTGAACTTGTCGGCCCCTGTGAAGGCGCCCCTCTCGTAGCCGAAAAGCTCGCTCTCCAGAAGGGTCAGGGGGAGAGCCGCGCAGTTGACCTTGATGAAGCGCTTGTTCTTCCGGTTTGAAGCGGAATGGAGAAGGCGGGCGACCACCTCCTTGCCTGTGCCGGTTTCGCCGAGGAGGAGGACGTTGAGGCCGGTATCTGAGACAAGGCCGATCAACTCGCGAATCTTCTGTATTGCCGGGTGGTTCCCTATGAGTGCGTAGTCCATAATGTGGAAAATTTTTACACACTTTCCGGCTTTTGTCAATAAATGTTAGAAGTTGGACGGTTTTGCAAAAAGTCCGAAAACACCGTTTTTCGTCATTCCGGCGAAAGCCGGAATCCAGTGTTTTTAGAGACTTACAAAATACCTGGACCCCGTTTTTCAACGGGGTGACGACTTTTTACGAAGGCATCAAAGTTGGACTCAGAAGAATACAGGAGACGTAGGGCAGGTCGAAGATCCCGGCGACGGGGCGACCCCGCCTGCCAGGTCGGCACAGTGGCCGCCCCCACATTCTTGTGCGCCTTCGGCGCATTCATGGGCGGAGGCGACCCTTGTAATGGTCATGAGCGTTTACGAACGCATCAATAGTGGAAGGATGGTAGGATGGAAGAAAGCGTGGCTCGTGAGTTATTGAGTTCATGAAATCTGCCTCCGTCAGATTTCATACAACGCCCCTGCGGGGCTTTTTCCGGCCGAAGAACCCAGTTTCTGCTGACCGCTGATCGCTGAGAGCTGAAAGCTCAGGTACTGAGTTATTGAGTTCATGAGGGAGCAAAGAGCAGAAAAACCATTAGACAGGATTAACCAGATTTTTTCTCAGTTTCCGGCCCCCGGTCCGGAACGAACCGACAAAGAAGATCAGAAAAGTTGAAAAATGATTGTCTCTCGCAGAGGCCACGGAGATCACGGGGAACTGCAACCATATATCCACAGATTCCGCCGATTAACACAGATTATTGCACCGCCAGAGCCTGCTCTTTCTTGGGTGAGCACCGAAAGAACTTGCGCCGCCTGCAGAAGGTCTTTCTCTACTTTAGTGTGGAAGGTTGTTTCCCTTCTGTCTTTCGTCCGGAAAGGCAGAAAGTGTCTTTCTTGTCGATCCTGCCTGCCCCGCCATAGCGCTGCGACGGCGGGTTGATCCTGTCAAAAGAAATTCTTTGCGATCTTCGGGTCCCGCCGCAGCGCGGCGAAGGCGGATGCGTTCTCCTTGGCCCGCCGAAGCTTGCTCGCGTAGGCGGCTGCGGTGAGTCTCTTGGATTTGTTATGCGGCCAGGGTGGCGCGGCGGTCGTCGCCGGTGCGGCGTTCCGTTCTAGCCCTTCTGTCTTTCCAGGCCATACCCCTGGGAAGCCCGGACCTTCGCTCCATGCCGCTGCGGCGCTCGTCGCCGCATCGTCGGTCCTGGCCGGTGCGCCGCTCGTCGGACACGCGGCGGTCCTCGCCGGTCCTCCGCTCGGGGATGTGCTCGGCATAGGAGAAGCGGCGCCGCTCGATGTTGGTGCGCCGGCCCCCGTTGTCTCGCACGTTGTAGGATATGAAGTTATCGCGCATTGTTAAACCAGCGGTCAGCGTTCAGCATTCAGCGGTCAGCCAAAGAAATAATTTGACAGGATTTACAGGAGGTTCAATCAAGCATCCACCCCTCAGCACTTCTGCAAATGCCTCGCTCCCACTCGCTCCTTACTATTTATCAACCCAAGACCTTTTCTTGCTTCTCCCGTAGGCTCCCTGCTCCCTGCTCCCTGCTCCATGCTCCATGCTCCATGCTCCCTGCTCCCTGCTCCCTGCTCCACGCTCCCTGCTTCATTCATGAACTTCTCACCATTATATACCGATTAAAAATCCTCCGCTCATAGATCCGGCACAGGAACCCTGCGGCGCTTTTCGGTAATCCAATGTCACGGAGACGGCAATACACGTGAAGAGGGTTGAGAAAGTGCTTGAAGGCAGGGCTCATAACAACCTCCGGAAAAGAAGCACAGAGCACAGAGCGTAGAGCATGGAGCTAAGAGCACAAGGAAAAATCCCAAGGCCAAATTCCTAAATTCAGGAATAATGTACAATTCAAAAAGCTGACTGCTGACCGCTGAGAGCTGACCGCTTTCTCTGAAATCCTGTCTAATAAAAAGGAAATGGGCAAGGATTGGCGGATTTATATTAGCCACCGTAGAGCTTAGAGTTGGATCAACCCTCCATCCATCCGCTCAATCCATGCCCATGAAGAAAACTACCGTTCAAATCACTTCTTGAAGAATTTCCTCCTGCCGAACCCTGCCAACCCGACTAGGCCAAAACCAAGTAGCAGCATGGTCGCCGGTTCGGGAACTGGGCTGCGGTCGTGAATCGCTGGATTGTAACTTGCAACTTCATGCACTACAAAGGACCATCCACCATTATAGGTGGCTGTCGCCCAATCTTTTAGCGATGTCCCCTCCCAAGAGAGAAAGTCGAACGAAAAGTCTGGGCCGATGTACTCAAAGTGCATATCAAATTGGACGTTAGTTACTGTGCTTCCTGCAGCCACAACATAGTCTGGCCTTACCAGATCATCAGACCATGATGCATTACTGAAGTTATCAAAAGGTGCTGAAAACACATCGCCTTCTGACAGCATAAACGCTTCGATCCGATTGAAGTTACCAACCCCCGATTCTTCGAACCTCTGGCTCAAAAGAGTAGCATTTGCTGTACTAAAAGCTAATAAAGCTACCAAAATTGCGCACAAAAAAATTGACAACTTTTTCATTTCGCACCTCCATCATTTCCTTATTGATTTTTGGTCAGCTGATAGCAAAATCCTTTGACAAATTGCGACTTCACCAGAATACCTATAAGGACACCTCCTTTCATTTTTTAAAATGCTCATGTCTCCGGAACTGGTCAGATTGAGAAAAGATTCAACTGCTCCAGAAAGAGACATACTGCATTGTTTCAAGGGTCAGTGATGACGGACGTTAGGTTAGGTTAATGGGTTGACCGGGTGCCGCGCCAATTGCCATTCAGGAGATGAGACAGTTGTGAACGGTTACTATGAACGAGGGCAGGTTTTTGATTTACGCACGTGTAAAAACTCCTGCGGAGCTGGGATCAGCTCCGCAGGAAGGGGTTGCAGGTTTACTTTTTGAAGAACTTCTTCCGGCCCAATCCAGCCAACCCGACCAGACCAAACCCAAGAAGCAGCATGGTCGCCGGTTCGGGGACCTGGGATGTGGTCCCGTAAAGAGTCACGTGAGAAATCGAGCCAGAAACACGCTCCCCATCCCAGAAACTTCTCAGTTCAAGAGTTTCCATGCCATCCCATCCTAAAGACGTCAAGGCGAACAAATACCAGGCTGGAACTCCTTTGACACCATCTTTGACGAGAAGGTACGCTGGGGGATCTACGATCGCACCGCCATCGTATGTGATGTCTGCACCAATTGCTTCATCTTCATCATCTAGAATCCATTCGGTGGAGTAACTGCCTGCTAGGGAACCACTTTCGGCACCAGTTCCTGTGTCTTCATCAAAGTCATTCTTATAGAGTTCCACAGCGGGAGTAATTATAGGGGCGATAATAGATTCGATCTCTGATTGAGACGTCTCACCGCCAAAGGCTAGTGGTGTTACCGTATCAGGATTGATCAACAAAGCATTCGCTGGTGCGGCAAATAACAGTAAAGCACATAAAACCATTAACACTTTTAAAAATTTCATTTCTTGCTTCTCCTTCTAGGTCGACAATGTTGTCCTAAAAAAATATCGATCATTGGATGTTCTATTCACCACGAAAAGGTCGAATCGAATTCAGATGCCAATATCACCCCCTTTCTCATTAATTGTCTCGAGCCTTTCCAACAAGGTCTGGAATCAAAAGGCCGAAAAAATTGTTAACAGTCATTGGGTAAATACACGTGCGGTAAGGCAGCCTGCTTTTGTGCCTGCTCCTGTTACAGCAACAGACGTGCCAAAGGGGGAGTTGGGCCAGGCTGAATTGCAGGATTTTTTATGTAGAAATATCAAAAGGTTATGTGGACGATTTGAACGGCTTGAACGCTTTGGACCCTGCATGGCCCTATGTAATAGGGAGTATGTAATAAGTTGCCACTGAAAGTGGGTAAAGTTTTGCCACTAAGTGGAAAGGAAATACACAGAAAGGAAATGCCTAAAGTGCGCTAAAATGCCCAAAGTGCCTAAAGTTGGAAAGGCAAATCCAAAATGACAATCTCTCACCCGCTCGCGTCGGGGAGGGGTCAGATCTTGATTAGTGACTTAAACCAAAGATCAGAGGTCGGAGATCAACTGACAAGACGGGTGGGCAGAAGCACGCAGAGAAAACGAGCAACATCAAGCGACACATGGAAAAGCAAATGGGCGCAGATTTCCACGACCCGTTCCGTCCGCTCACATCGATAGACTCGGGGTTGGGTCCGTAGCATGGCCTTCGGCTGGAGTGCCTTGAAAGAAAAATCGGATAAAGGGCGGGTCGGTATGACCAACCCTTTATCCTTTAACCCTCGGTTAGACCTTCTTCAAAAGCCTTTTTCTTCCAAATCCGACCAGTCCGATCAAACCACAACCAAGAAGCAGCATGGTCGCCGGTTCGGGGACGGGGGCAGTGCCAATATCCCCGGTTACGACGTCATTTGCACAGGTAGCTGTCGCCCAGGAAATTTGCATATACGCATTCGGATCATCCTCATATATGATACCTGAGTTGATAACGATTTTTCCGGTCTGGGAAAAATCCACTGGTCCTCCGAATAGACCCCAATCTGGAGCATGGCCGCTCTCCATCCATACTGGCACATTCTCGTTAAATAAATAAGTTACCCCGTCATTCGGGCGAAAATCATTCGAGGTGTAAACACTATCCACCACATACCACTTCCCTGCAGTGAATCCATCATGGTCAACGAGCGGAATTGCCCAATGAACCCAGGAAGGATCATAAACTGAGTCAGTTGGGTCATCGTAGTACTCATCAATGAAAAGATCAGCAGCATACGTTTGCCAGTTCGCAACCGTGTAACCATTGATGTAGTTGGTATAAAGCGTGAAAATTATGGGCGCTTGAAAAATGCTGGTGACATCGATTCCAAAGGTCTCAAATTCTCCTGCCTGACCAATGCTATCGTTATCAGGATCATTAATCGTATACGCCTGCACACCAGCAGGAAGGATTAAGAGAAACGCCAATAGCAAAACAGCAGATGATATTATTCCTTTCTTCATGTTTACCTCCTTTTTGATGGTTTGGAACTGCAACTTAGTCTTTGGTTGGATTCTTCCGGCCTTTGGCGCTCCTTGGAATTGCATCACACCCCTTCTAGCGCTTTCTCACCTCCTCTTTTATAAAGTTCCTGGCTTGCGCCGCAGTGCTCATGATCCAACCCTTGGCAGAATCGCCATTCCTTATGAGCAACGGACGTGCCACAGAAATTAGAGCGAAGTTTTTAATTTGGCGTTTTTTCAAGGGGAATTTTCAGGGCTTAGGGAAACAGCAGGTTTAACTTTGCAGAGAAGTTAGAGGGGGAGCAATGAAGAGTGAACGATGTTACCACTTCATAGTGAAATATTCTTCCATTTAGTGGAAAAAGAATACATACCCGCGGCTCCTTAGACCTCCCCCTTTATCAAAGGGGATTGAGGGGGATTCTTGTGCGCCTCAGGCGTATTCATGAGTGGGGATGTCCGAGACCCAAGTCATGAGCGTTTAAGAGATCATCAACCTTGGTCCTCGTCGCTGTAAAAGATATCGATGTGATAATCTTTCGTATATGATCCTCGAGGGCAAATGGCCATCATCAGACGTCAATTATGTGAGACAGTCCGCGTAGCCGACCAGGGTGCGGAAATATTTTCTGTAAATGCCCCGGTCACGGGTAAGAATGGCATCACATTTTGCCAGCGCAAAACCGCCAATATAGAAATCCGAGAGGAAATGTAGACGGGGCAAGAGAGCTTGCCCACAATTCGGACAGATCACTGTCTCCTTTCGCCGCAGGTAGTTCAGCCAACTCTTGCATGCGGAACAAACACTGGCAGTATCCAGCGGCTCGACACCGATCTTGTGATCCGACAGAAAATCCGCCACATGTTTGTCATCCCCTTTGAACTGGGGCATGAGCTCGCCAAAAACCACCGCCGGCGATACCAATTGCTCGTTACGCGCGATGGCCTGATAAAGCTTCTCCTGAAAGGGGCGGAACTCATCCTTGAGCACGTCGATCAGGATAGTGGTGTCTACGCATATTCTCAACGGATCGCCCCCCGCACCTGGTCCAAGTAAGCCGCAGTGGTGGGCCCATCCCTGAACCGCCCGCGCCATTTCTTTTTAATGCCTTCAGCGGGATCGACCACCAGCACGAAACGCTCACCCTCTTTGACGATGTCTACTTCAGCGCCCGGGACAATCCCCAAGTCCCTGCGAACCCTCTTCGGCAGAGTGATCTGGTATTTGGCAGTGACTTTGGACATGCCTTTTCACTCCTTCCCTTCTGGTATACCTTTGACTGATAAAGAGTATACCTACCCAGATGACGATTGTCAATGACACAAGGAAAACCAGCGCCTCAGAACCTCGGAGATCATGTTGGGACGGGGCACGTTGTTCGGTTTTCAAGGTTATCGTGGGACCGGGGAACGTAGAGAGCACAAGACGAATACAGCCCTCTTCGCTGAAGCTACGCCCGGCCAAAGAAGACAGAATAAAACCCAAAAGCCCTATCTCTCACCCGCTCCCTTAGGGTCGCTCGAGTCCACAGGGAACACAGAGAAAAAGACATTACACCATTTATCTAAACAAGTTCCCTGTCTTTATCAGTGGGCTCTGTCAGTACAATGGGGTCAGATCTTGATTAGTGA
>Ga0209163_1000531_pt1 | contig 67294 bp, 57 predicted proteins | sample MTBAKSrepl2MetaG_FD_187457 | JGI IMG/M metagenome (GOLD analysis project Ga0209163, IMG submission 187457) | Enrichment culture microbial communities om Arthur Kill intertidal strait, New Jersey, USA, that are MTBE-degrading - MTBE-AKS2 (Arthur... | ecosystem: Environmental > Aquatic > Marine >...
TTGAACTGGCGTATCGTCACAAGAAGCAAGTTTTCATTTGATACATGGTGGGTGAGGTTTTTCAACCCAGAACTTTGAACTCTGAACCGCTCAACCTAGGTGAAAGTAATTTACCGGCGATCAATTTGTCAATTATCTTGTTCACCTTATTGAGGAGCGGGTAAAACCTTTTGCTCTTGCCATCCATCGTCCTCCCGGGTATATCTCGGGGTCACAGGCCGTACCATGGATCGATGCATTTTGTACCATCGAGGTGGAATGGACCATGCGGATTGAAAAAATCGATCTCTTTCACGTGGCGCTTCCCACGCGCCGGACCCACAAGTGGAAAGGCTTGACAGGGGACATAGGCGGGTACATGCTCGTTCGTGTCACCGGCAGCCGCGGATTCACGGGGTGGGGCGAAGCGCCGGCCATTAAAGATTGGGGAGGCGACCACGGCAAGTATTACGGAGAAACGCCCGGGACCACGAGGCACGTCATTTTAGAGCACCTCGCTCCCGTCCTGATCGGGGCTGAAGCGGGCAATCCTGCGAAGCTCCATGGGCTTATGGATGGGGCGATCAAGGGATATCCCTATGCCAAGGCATCCATAGAAATGGCTGTCTACGACCTCCTGGGCCGATCCCTGGGGGTGCCTGTCCACACCCTGCTCGGCGGTCGCGTGAGGGACGCTGTTCCGATTGCGCATTCCATCGGGCTTTTGCCCATGGATGAAGCGGTCGCGGAGTGCGTCCAGGTCGCGGGGGAGGGCATCCGCACGATCAAGATCAAGGTGGGCGTCGATTCTTCGAGGGACGTAGACCTCGTCCACAGGGTTCGAAAGGCCGTGGGCCCTGCCGTTGACTTGTGCGTGGATGCGAATCAGGGCTACAGCAGCCCTGCCGAGGCGATCCGGGTCATCCGGGCCATGGAACCGGTCCGGCTCAAGTATGTGGAGCAGCCGGTGGAAGGGCTGGCGGCCATGGCCGAGGTGGCACGGGTGATAGAAACCCCGATCATGGCGGATGAAAGCGCCTGGACAGCCCAGGATGTTCTCGAAATCATCGAACGCAGGGCCGCCGACATCGTTTCCATCTACACCACAAAACCCGGAGGCCTTTACAAGGCCATGCAGGTGGCGGCCGTCGCCCATGCGGCGGGCCTTCCCTGCAACGTGAACGGCTCCGTGGAAACCGGTGTGGGCAACCTGGCCAACGTCCACCTCGCAGCCGCCGCTCTCCCTGTAACGCTCGCCTGCGTGGTCCCTGTTTCTACCCCGGCCCAAGCCCAGCACGGCCAGGCGGCAGGGATTTATTACAAGGATGACCTGATCAAAACGCCTTTCCACCTGGTGAACGGCGCCGTCCGGGTCCCTGACGGCCCAGGCATGGGCATGGACGTGGATGAAGAGAAGGTCCAAACCTATCGGGTGGACGACGATGGGTGAGCTACGCCGAGTGGCCGTACTCGGGGCCGGTCACGGCGGGTGCGCTGCAGCCGCGGTGCTCAACCTCAAAGGCTATGAGGTCCGGCTTCACAGCCGCTCGGAGGAACGTCTCCATCCCTTGCGGCGGGGCATTACGGTTCTGCACGCCTATCAGGGTCAAGCATTCCCGTCTCTCATCACGGCCCGGCTGGAAGAGGCCGTGCAGGGGGCCGACCTTATCATGCTCGTGGTTCCCTCGGTGGCCCACGAAGAATACGCCAAAGCACTGGCCCCGATCCTCCATCCGAACCAGGTTGTCTATCTCAATCCGGGCCACACCGGCGGCGCTCTTCATTTTGCGGCCGAACTCACAAGAGCGGGCGGCCCTGCGGTTCCCCTGTGCGAGACGACGACGCTCACGTTTATTTGCCGCATGGAGGGACCGGCGACCGTGGGCATTTACCGGGAGACAAGAAATCTTCGTTTTGCGGCCCTGCCCTCGTCCATGACCAATGCGCTTCTGGTTCTGCTTCAGCCTCTCTTTCCGAATTTGACGGCCGCCGCCAATGTGCTGGAAACCGGGTTCATGAACATCAACGCCGTGATCCACCCTCCCGGTGTGCTCATAAACACGGGATGGACCGAATTCACCGGGGGTGACTTCCTTTTCTACAAGGAGTCGATCACGCCCTCCGTGGCCAGGGTCATTGAAGCGGTGGACAGAGAACGGCTCTCCGTCTGTGGCCGATTTGGACTGCAGGCGCCGGCATTCGTCGACTATTTTGCCGAGGCCGGCCTCACGACCGACGAGGCACGGAAGACGCGTTCCGTATACCGGGCCATGCAGGAGAGCGAACCCAACAAGACCATCAAAGCGCCTCCGAGCCTGGATCACCGCTACATCCACGAGGATGTCGGGTATGGACTCGTACCCATGGCCGAGTTCGCAAAAGCGGCGGGCCTTCGGACGCCGGCCATGGACGGCCTGGTCACCCTTGCATCGCTGGCCGCGAACCGGGACTACCGGCGCACCGGCTTGACCCTGGAGCGAATGGGCCTTTCAGGGATGACGGTAGAGCGCATTCTGTCCGTGATTTGAAGCAAGGCAGGCTTTTGTCTTGCCGTCATTGCGAGGCGCGAAGCGCCGCAGCAATCTCATGGGCATCCGGGCATTCAGTAAATCGCCACGACCTGCGTGCTCTCGATGACAGGCTGAATCGAAACCTGCGTTTTTACTGATTGGGGGAGTTATCTCATGCGAAAGGATGTCATCACGCGTCTGCGGCGGGTCATGGAAGAGGAAGAAATCGAAGGGATGGTCGCCCTCTCGCCGGAAAATTTTGCCTACACGGCCGGATTCGTGGTTCCCTCCCAGAGCATCATGCGCTGGCGCCACGCCATGGCCGTGATCACCAAGGACGGCCAAGAGGCCCTTGTCGTCGTCGACATGGAAGCGACGACCGTCCGGAGCAAGGCTCAGGATGCGGAGATAAGAGTCTGGGGGGAATTCACGGACCGGCCCATGGCCGTACTCGCCCGGCTCATGGAAGACCTTGGCGTTGCAGAAGGCCGCATCGGCCTTGAGATGGACTATCTTCCTGCCGGCGATCTTGAGGCCCTGGCCGCGTTTCTTCCTCTCGCGAAGTTCACGGCCGTTGAAAAAATTTTTGCCCGTCTTCGCCGGGTGAAGACACCGGCTGAAATCGACCTCATCCGCCGTCTTTCCAGAATCACGGACGAAGCCGTGGGCGAAGCCCTCGGTTCGGTCAGGGCGGGCATGACCGAACTGGATTTGGCCGGCATTCTGCTCAAAGGCCTTTATGCCCGGGGGGCGGAGCATTTCAAACTGCTTATCGTGGCCTCAGGAGAGCGGAGCGAATTTCCCAACGTGGGTCCTTCGGACAGGGTGTTGACCGCCGGCGATCCGCTACGGGTGGAGGTTTTCGGCATCATCGGCGGTTACCATGCGGCGGTTTGCCGGACTGCAGTGGTTCAGAAGGCCTCTGCGGAGATCGAGCGGATCTGGAAAAACCTGGTGGATTGCAAATATCTCGTTCTTGACATGATCCGGCCCGGCGCCGGCACCAGGGCGATTTACGAAGCGTTTCTGAAAAGGTTCGCCGAGCTGGGCCTTCCTCCTATCTCCTTTGTCGGCCACGGCATGGGACTGCACCTGCACGAAGAACCCTACCTCGGGAAGTATTCGGACAGCCGCCTGGAAGCCGGCATGGTTCTCGGGGTGGAACCGCTTGTTTACGGTTGGGGTCGGGGTTTCGGTCTGCAGCTCAAAGACACGGTTCTTGTTACACCTGAAGGCTGCGAAGTCCTCTCGGATCGCACGAATAACGACGACCTCATCAGGATTCCATGATGAAATCTGCGGTTGCAGATTTCATGCAACGCCCCTTCGGGGCTTATTCATTTTCTCGAAACAGCCTGGGCGATCCCCTGCCCCCGACCCGCCATCTCCCGCGTCACCATGATCTTTCACAGGGAGGAAAAGGGCTCCCCCCATCTAACCGGCAGCACCCGACCTTGCCAATCGACCTGTCCCCGGCCGATCGTTTCCGGGGGGCAATTTTAGGGGTTGACAAGGGGTCCGGAAAATGAATATTGTCTACAAAAGACAGATTTCAGGACTCCAACGACCGGGCGCCGATCGCTCTGCCGGGTCCATGAGACCAGAAGTGTTCCTGCTCGGATTGTTGCCGCCATGAAGATCACATCCATCGTCGACCATGCCGTCAAAAGCCTCGAAGCCATGATCATCAAGGGCAAACTCAAGCCCGGGCAAAAGGTCAAGGAGCAGGAAATCTCGACCCGTCTGGGCATCAGCCGGCCTCCCCTGCGCGAGGCCTTCAAAATCCTCGAGGCCGAAGGCCTCATCCGAAGAGAACCGAGGCGAGGGGTGTTCGTTTCCGAACTCAAGGATTCGGACATCTGGGAGATTTACATGCTTAAGACCGCCCTTTACGGCCTTGCCGTCACCCTGGCGGTCGACAACATGAAGAACGGCGACATGGAGAAGATGGAAAAAATCGTGACCCGGATGGAAGCCGTCGTTCACGGGCACAGCAAACCGGATGTCCTGAAATACGAGGAATTGAACAACCTTTTTCATGACACGACGGCAAACATCGCGGGCCACGGACGACTCAAGAAGCTTCATCAGTCCCTGAACAATCAGGTCAAGCGGATGGCCTACCGGTCTTTCCAGGATTTGAACCATCTCAGGGAATCATGCAGGTACCACCGGAACATCCTGGAGGCCATGAAAAACAGGGACAGGCAACTGGCCGAACAACTGACCCGGGAGCACATCCTGAGGGGATTGGAAGTGCAGGAGAGGATAAGAAGATTGGAGTAATGGAGAAGCGGTGCAAGGGGCACGGGACACGGGACACGGTCAGAAGACAAATCGATGCCCATTCGGTTTCTCCGTGACCCGTGCGCCGTGGACCGTGTACCGCGGCACAATTCCAATATTCCCTTAAATACTTTTCGGAGGTCTTTTATGCTCTTACCAGAGGTGAAGAAACATTACGGCAAACTCAAACTCCTCATTGACGGAGAGTGGGTCGATTCGAAATCAACCACCATCGAAGCGGACACCAATCCTGCGACGGACGAGGTGATCGCCGAATTCCCCACGGCCACAAAGGACGAGGCCCGGGCCGCGGTCGAGGCTGCCCACAGAGCTTTCCAGACCTGGAGGAACGTGCCTTTGCGGGACCGCGCCTACATGCTTTTCTCCATGCACGGCAAGTTCCGCCAGCACTTCGAGGACCTCTGCAGGGTCCTCACCCAGGACCATGGAAGAACCATTGGCGAAGCCCGAGGCTCGGTGGCGAGGGTCCTGGAGAACATCGAGTCCGCCGCATCCGCCGTCTACGCCTTGCCCAAGCAAAACGAGATGATCATGAATCTCGCCAACGGAATCGACGAGTATCTTTTCTGGGAACCCCTGGGTGCCTTCCTGATCATCACGCCGGGCAATATTCCTATGCACGCCTGGTCTTCCTTCGTGCCCTATGCGCTCGCCGCCGGATGCAGCGTGGTGGTCAGTCCGAGCCGCCAGGACCCGGTCGCCGCGGAAATCATCAACCGGGTGACCCTCGAAGCCGGGTTTCCCAAGGGCGTGATCAACATGGTGTACGGCGGGAGGACCATCAACAAGGACATCCTCTCCCACCCGGCCATGAAGGGCGTCGGGTTCATCGGTTCGAACCGTGCGGGCCACGAGCTTTTCGAACTGTGCGGCAAACTGAGGAAAACCTCTTCCATCAACGGCAACGGGAAGAACCACGTGGTCATCATGCCCGATGCGGACATCGACTCCGCCATTCCCTGGCTTCTGAGAGCATGCTTCGGCATGACCGGCCAACGCTGCCTCGGGGTCGACAACGTGGTCGTCATGGGCGATATCTATGACGAAGTGAAAAACAAGTTCAAGGATGCTGCCGCGGCCATGAAGCTGGGGTACGGTCTTGACGAACAGGCCGAGCTCGGTCCTTATACGACCCGGGGAGGCATGGAAAAAATCCTCCAGTGGACTGAACTCTCCCTGAAGGAAGGAGCCAGGATGGTGCTGGACGGCCGAACGGTCAAGGTGAAGGATTATCCCAAAGGATATTTTCTCGGCCCGATCATCCTCGAGAACGTGAACGTTGATATGGCCATGGCCAAAGAGGAGGCTTTCGGTGCCGTTGCGTCGCTGATCCGGGGAGAGAGCCTGGATGAGGCCATCGAGTGGATCAACACCAAGACCAATCTCGGCCATTCCGCCTGCATCATGACAAGCAGCGGCAGGAACGCGCGAAAGTTCACCAGGGAAGTCAACGTAGGCAATGTGGGAATCAACGTGGGAGTGGCCCAGCCCTATGCCTTTTTCCCACTCGGTTCACGGAGGGACTCCTTCGTGGGAACGGCCAAGTCCAGGCTGGCATCCATGAAGATGTTCATGGACGAAAAGACCGTGACCGCGAGGTGGGTGTAGAATCAGTGATCAGTGATCAGTGATCAGCCGAAGGCCCTGAGCGAAGTCGAAGGGTGATCAGCATTCATACCCCGGCGCTTCGTCAAATCCCCCTTTTTCCCCCTTTTCCAAAGGGGGAAACCCGCTGTAAGTCCTCCCCTTTTAAAGGGGAGACAGAGGGGATTTCACATGGCACCTGGGCCAAGTTTCTCAGGAGTGAGCGGTGATTAGTGGATCAGAAGTCGTAGGGTAGGCCGCAGGCATTGACTAGGGGAGAATAAAACAGTTTGCACAAAATCTTACCCATGGTCATTGCGAGCGACTGGAAGGAGCGAAGCAATCCCAGCGCTCGATTCATTGATGAGATTGCCTCTCGGCCTTGAGCTCGAGGCCGAAAGGCTTCGTCGCTGGCACTCCTCGCAATGACTTCCCTTGTGCAAACCATCTTGTGATCCTGATCCCAACCGCCGGCGAGATAGTTTCAAGGCATAATGGATGACACAATACATCGGAAAATCGATCCCGCGAAACGGCGCGCTTGAATTGGCCGCCGGACGGAAGCGATTCAGCGAAGACGTCATGCTGGATCGTCCTCTGGTTCTCCGCCTTTTCAGGAGTTCGAAAGCCCATGCGAGGCTGCTCAACGTCAATGTTGACAAGGCCCTCCGGATCCCCGGTGTCGTAGGAGTCCTTACCGCCAAGGACGTGCCCGGGAAGAACATTTACGGCCTTATCAACAAGGACCAGCCGCTCTTGGCCCACGAAAAGGTCCGGTTCGTGGGAGAAGCGATCGCTCTGGTCGCTGCCGAGACCGATGAAGCGGCCCAGAACGGGCTTGATGCGATCGACGTGGCTTATGAGGATCTTCCCCCGCTCTTCGATCCTGAAGCGGCCTTGAAACAAGGAGCGCCCCTGATCCATGCCAAGGGCAACCTCCTTTACAGGAGAGTCCTCCGAAAGGGAGACGCGGGCAAGGCCCTTGCCGAATGCCCGGTGGTGATCAAAAAGACTTATTTCACCCCCCACCTCGAGCACTCCTATCTTGAACCCGATGCGGGCGCAGGCTATGTGGACCAGGACGGGATCCTGGTCATTCATGCTTCAACGCAGAACCCTCATTACGATCACAAGGAGGTGTGCGACATCCTGGGGCTTAAGGATGACCGGGTCCGCATCGTCCAGGCGGCCACCGGAGGGGGATTTGGTTCAAAACTCGATTTGACGGTTCAGGGATTTATCGGCCTTGCTCTCTACCATTTGCGCCGCCCTGTTCGCCTGGTTTACTCCCGGGAGGAGGTCTGCCTGGCCACTCCCAAGCGCCACCCCATGAAAATGGAACTCGAGACCGGCGCAAACAGAGACGGAAAGCTCGTTGCTCTCAGAGCGCGCCTTCTGTGTGACACCGGGGCCTACGCCTCCTATGGGTTCGCGGTGGCCACGCGGGCAGCGGTTCACGCCACGGGGCCTTACGAAATCGAAAACGTGGAGGTGGAGAGCCTCTGCATCTACACCAACCATCCTGTGGCGGGCGCCATGAGGGGTTTCGGCGTGCCGCAGATCGCCGTAGCCCACGAGTCTCAGATGGACCTCCTCGCCGACGAACTGGGAATGGACCCCCTTGAATTCAGGAGGGTCAACGCGCTGAAGCCCGGCGCGATGACCGCCACCGGGCAGGTTCTGAAGGACAGCGTGGGTATCGCGAAAACCCTGGAGGCCATCGAGCCTTTTTACGAAACAGCGAAAAAGACCTGGAAATCGGCCGAAACGCAGGTGCACTTCAAAAGGGGGGTCGGCATCGGATCCATGTGGTACGGTATCGGGAACACGGGTGTTCAGAACCCGTCGACGGCCAGGGTTGAGATGGATCCCGACGGTCGGGTTACCCTCTTCACAGGAGCCGCGGACATAGGGCAGGGCTCCTCCACGGTGCTTGCACAGATCGCGGCGGAAATCCTCGGTCTTGAGCCCGCCCAAATACATCTCGTCGTGGCCGACACCCGGTTCACCACCAATGCAGGGGCCACGTCCGCAAGCCGGCAGACCTACATCTCGGGCAATGCCGTCAGAGACGCTTCCCTGAAGCTCGCCGAGGTTCTGCTCACGGAAGCCGTGGATGTCTTGAAGACGCCCAAATCCTCCCTTGGCCTTGAGCACGGATTTGCAGTGGATTCAAGACACTCGGACCGAAGAGTTCCCTTGGCCAAGCTCGCCGCACGAGCGCACAGTCGAGGAGGAACTCTGGTCTGGCAGGGATACTTCGACCCCGAGACGACACCCCTCGACCCCGAGACCGGGCAGGGAGTCCCATATGCCACCTATGCCTTTGCCTCCCACCTTGCCCTGGTTACCGTGGACGTTCAGACCGGTGAGGTGAATGTGTCGAAGATTGTAGCGGCCCACGACGTGGGTAGAGCGGTCAACCCGATGAATGTGGAAGGGCAGATTCAGGGGGGAATCGCCATGGGCATCGGCTTCGCTCTCATGGAAGAGTTTATCCCCGGGAAAACGTCCTCCATGGGGGACTACCACATCCCTACCAGCCTGGACATGCCCGAGATCGTCCCTATCATCGTTGAAGATCCGGAACCTTCCGGCCCCTTCGGTGCCAAGGGAGTCGGTGAGCCCGCCCTGATTCCCACGGCGCCCGCCGTGCTCAATGCCATTGCGGATGCCCTGGGCAAGCGTGTTTACAGACTTCCCGCCCGCCCCGAGCGGGTGAGGGAAGCAGCAAGCAAAAAGGGTTGAGGGTTCAGGGTTCAAAGGTTCAGGGTTCAGGGTTAAGGGGTTTGCGATTAGAATGGGACAAACACGGAACATAGAGCACAGGTAGTCATCTTCCCTGAACGCTGAACCACTGAACCACTGAACCCTTGTATTCTGAATAGGCACTTCTCTTCATAGGAGGTTAAGGGTCGGCCACCGCGCTGACTAGCGTTGCAGCCGTGAGGCCAGCCCAGGCATTTTAGGCATTTTAGGCACTTTAGCACACTTTAGGCATTTTAGGCATTTCTATCCCAAGGAGGTTAAATCATGGCAACCGTTCTGCTCAAAAATATCGGAACCCTGGTAAGCGGAAACATCGAGAAACCCCTCCTTCAAGCGGATGCGATCTGGATCGAGGAAGGCGTGATCAGGAAGGTGGGTTCGCTTAAGGACATGGACGAGAAAGCCGCGCAACTCGTCGTTGATTGTGCCGGAACCACCGTGACGCCCGGTCTCATTGATTCCCACGTCCATCCTGTTTTGGGAGACTTCACGCCCAGGCAGAAACAACTCGACTTCCTGGAAAGCGAGGTCCACGGCGGCATAACCACGGCCGTCTCCGCAGGAGAAGTTCATCTGCCGGGAAGGCCGAAGGATCCGGCAGGCACCAAGGCCCTTGCCGTCCTGGCGGCCAAATCCTTTGCCGGGTACAGGCCCGGAGGCATGAAAGTCCTTGGCGGTGCCCTGATCCTGGAAAAGGGGCTCACGGAGAAAGACTTTGAAGAGTGTGCCAGGGAAGGGGTTCGCATCGTTGGCGAGATCGGGCTCGGCTCGGTCAAGTCGCCGGAGGACGCCGCTCCCATGGTCAAGTGGGCCAAGAAAAACGGCATGGTCGTCATGATGCACACCGGTGGAACCTCCATTCCCGGAAGCAGCACGGTGGGATTGGAGCAGGTCCTCGGGGCCGATCCGGATATCGTCTGTCACATCAACGGCGGACCCACCGCCGCTTCCATCGAAGAAGCGGAAAAACTGATCACCCAGACCTCGATGGCCATCGAGCTGGTCCACTGCGGCAACATGAAGACGGCCGTGGAGATAGGGGGCTTTCTGGCCAAGTACAACGCCCTCCATCGAGGGATCATCGGCAACGACGCCCCTTCCGGAACCGGTGTCGTGCCCCTCGGCGTGCTGCGGGTTCTAAGCCTTCTTGCCGGCATGACGCCTGTCAAGCCGGAACAGGCCCTGTGCATGGCTACGGGGAATACGGCCAGGATTCACAGGCTGAACCGCGGTGTCATCGCGGAGGGAAAAGAGGCGGACCTGGTCGTGATGGACACACCCATGGGCTCCGTGGGCACGGATGCCCTGTCCGCCCTTGCCGCCGGCGACATACCGGCTGTTTCCATGGTTCTCGTGGACGGCAAGATCGTGGTGAACATCAGCCGCAACACCCCGCCGCCGGTGAAAAAACCGGCGGTTAAAAAGGAATGATGGAATATTGGTGAAACGGCGCACGGCGCAAGGGACACGGTCTGGTTCGGTTCTTCCGTGAAACGTGCGCCGTGACCCGTGAACCTTTGTGCATCCCCCTTAGTGCAGTTAAAGATTGGGAGCACGATTTCTATGAAGGTCGATTTGGATCGTTGCACCGGCTGCGGCACCTGCGTTCAGGACTGTCCGCTCGGCGCCATCCGGCTCAAAAAGAAAAAAGCCTTCGTGGACGAAGCATGCAGCCACTGCGGCGCCTGCGTGAGGATATGCCCGGAAGAGGCTCTGAGCCTCGGGGACGTTTCCCGGCTGGAAGGACTGCAGTGCGAGGCCTGCCCCATCGGCTGCCGGATCAAAGAGGGAAACCTGGGCGCCTGCCGGCGTTACAGGAACGAGTCGGGTAAGCTCGTCCGGGTCACCTCCCTCCTCTCTTACGACGAGGTGGAAGACGTCGTAGGGCCTGATCCTGCAGAGACCATTCGAAGGCCGATTGTCACCGGGATCGGCGCAGGCACGACCTATCCGGACTGCAAGCCCGCACCCTGCATCGTGAAAGGGAAGCGCCACGAGGTGGACGTGGTCACCGTGGTCACCGAGGCCCCCCTCAGCTACAGCGGCATCATGGTGAAAATCGACACGGACATTCCCATCGGAGAAGAAGGAGCGCCCGTGTTGGCGGGCAAGAGACCCGTGGGGCTCGTGACCACGGAGCAGTACGGCTCCAAGATGCTCTCCATCGGAGGAGTCAACCTCCTCACGGGAAAAGATGGATTGGTGGTGGCAAGAACCATCACCGACATTGCCAACAAGAAGCGGGTCAAACTGAAAATCGGGGGAGGCAGCCGGCTCGAGATCCAGGTGGGCCGGGGGCCTGTCATTGACGGGAAAAAGCCCGAAAATATGAGGGTGGGATGCGGCAGCGCGACCCTCGGACTTTTCTCGCCCCTTCTCGTGGAAGCCGCCGACGAAGTGATCATCCTGGATTCCCACCTCACCGGACTGATGAGCGAGCATGCGGCCGGCCGCTTCGCCGGTGCAAGGCCCTCAGGGGTCAAGCTCAGATTCAGGCAGAGCACGGCCGGCCGTTATTTCGGCGACCACGGCAAAGGTTGGGGAGGAACGTCCATCGCCCGGCCCCTTGACGTGATCGAGGAAATCGACAACAAGGTTGCCAGGCCCGGGATGAGGATTCTCATCACGGAGACGACCGGGAAGAACGCGGCGATGTTCGAACTCAGGGAAGACGGCTCCCTCAAGGAGATCCCGCTGAACGCAACCGCCAACAAGGCTGTTGAAACGATTGCCTCCAGTTGCGAGCCCTCTCTCGTTTCAGCGCTCTATATGGGAGGCGCCGGAGGAAGCGCCAGAGCGGGCGTGGCGATTTACCCCGTGAAGCTGACTCAGGCCGTGCATCTGCGAAAAGCCCATCTCACCGTGGGCGGCGCTCCGGCTTTTGTGCTGCCCGGCGGCGGAATCAACTTCATGGTGGATGTGCAGAGGGTCAAGGGGAGCTTTTTCTACTGGACTCCCACCCCTGCGACCATCTGCCCCATCGAATACACCATGGAACTCAAGGATTACGAAAAGATGGGCGGTCACATGGAGGCCATGAGGCCGTTTCATCCTCGAGACGTTTTGGATTGAGGGGTGTTTGAAAAAACCATCCACCGGCTGCAAGGGGGAAGCATCCTTGCCGAATGCGGACCCATGAGGCTTGTGATTTCAGCCTATTTGGGGAAGCTGCCCCAGCCCGACATGGCTTTCAGGGCCGCCAGGGAATCCTTCGGCTTCCTTGAAGCCGTTGCTCAAGAGAGGCTGTGCCTGAGCAGGCCGTTCAGAGAGTGCAGCGGTAAGGGAAAAAACGCTTTGGTTGCCCGGATGATTGAAAGCGTTTCCGCTGTGGGAGACGAAGATCTCACCCCCATGGCGGCCGTGGCCGGGGCGATTGCAGACGAGGTCGCTGATTTTCTCTCGGCCAGGGGCATGACAAAGGTGGTCGTGGAAAACGGGGGAGATCTCTCGGTGAGGCTCCGGGGGGATGAATCGGTCACGGTGGGAATACGCCCAAGGGTGGACGCTGAGGAGATCTCCCATGTCATTACACTGGATCCAAGCCGGCCGGCCTGGGGCGTGGCCACGAGCGGGCTGGGAGGAAGAAGCCTCACCAGGGGAGTCGCCTCCGCAGCCACCGTGGTGGCAAGATCCGCCTCCCTGGCCGATGCGGCTGCCACGGCCGTTGCCAATGCATCCTTGGTGGAAGACGGGCAAGTGGTAAGGCAACCGGCCGAAGCGTTGGACCCTTACACGGACATCCCGGGCCTTCTGGTCACGGTGAAGGCCGGACCCCTCAGCCAAACAAAAAGGAGCCTGGCCATGGTGCAAGCCATGGAGCGTGCGGAAGAACTGATTTCGAGAAAGGTCATCCTTGGAGCGTTTGTGGCCGTTCAAGGCAAGGAAGCCATGACGGAGGGGATGAGGCGATTGATGCTGGATCCTGGATCCTAGATGCTGGATCCTGGAAATCCGATGGGTTTCGCTTCGCTCAACCCATCCTACCCAGGATTTCCGCAGACTTTCTGCACCGAAAGTGCCGCTGGTCGCAGGTTGCAGGTTGTCTGTCGCTTGTTGCTCTTGTCATTTGTCGGTCATCCATCGCTCAACTTGGATGCTTTATGCTGTCTCCTGTATTCCGTCTTCTTCTTTTTTGATTTTAGGCACTTTAGGCATTTCAGCGCACTTTAGGCACTTATTACCAGGAGGTACAAACCATGGAAGTGAGGAAATATGTCACCATCGTTGAAGAGATTCACATGGAAGGCGGCCGCAAGATGGACCCGCCCGGCAAAAGGGCCGCAGCCGTCGCAGTGATCAAGAACCCTTTCGCAGGCAAGTACGTGGAGGACTTGACCCCGCTCATCGACATCGGCGAAACGCTTGGAGGCATCCTGGGCAAAATGGCCGTGGATGCTCTGGGGATCCCGCCTGAAAAAGCGGAGAGTTACGGCAAGGCCGCCATTGTCGGGGAAGCGGGGGAGCGCGAGCATGCCGGCGCCATTCTTCACCCCAAGCTCGGCACGCCTTTTCGAAATGCCGTGGGCGGCGGAAAGGCCATCATTCCCTCGGCCAAGAAAGTGGGCGGCATGGGAACGGAAATCGACGTGCCGATCCATTATAAGGACGCGGCTTTTGTCCGTTCCCATTTCGATGCCATGGCGGTCCGGGTCGATGATGCACCCCGGGCGGATGAAATCGTGGTCGCCCTGGTGGTGACGGATTGCGGAAGACCCCATCCGCGCATCGGAGGTCTCAAAAAGGAAGAGGCCAAGAAAGAGGATGGGTTGAGGTAAGGGAAGAGTGAAGTGATGGAAAAGCCGGCGCTCTTGGGGACAAAAGCGGGCTTTTATCGGTTGACGGGTTCCCGGCCCCTCGTTAGAATGGCAAAAGAACGAGAAAGGCTGCAGGCGGCCGTCCCACGGATGGTCAAACTCTTTCAAAAAAAAGGAGGTTATCCATGAAGAAAAGGTGTTTTCTCGCAAGTGTCGTCGCGTTGATGCTGGTCGCCGTATTTGTTTTGCCGGCCGGCGCCCTGGCCCAATCCAAGTCCACCATGAACATTCGCTTCAGCACCTGGCATGTGCCGGTAAGCCGGGAAGTGAAGACCGTGTGGATACCCATGCTCGAGGAACTCAAGAAAAGAAGCAACGGCCGCATAACCTACACCTTGTATGCGGGCGCCGCCCTTGGCAGCGGCCCCGAGCACTACGACATCGTGGCCAAGGGGCTTTCGGACATGGGCTATTTTACCGCCACCTGGACGCCCGGCCGTTTTCCCTTGAGCGACGTCCTTTCCATGGCTGCCTGGGTCGACGGCAAGGACGTGGGGACAGACATCGGGAATGCCATGTACGAGAAGATGCTCAAGAAGGAGTTCCCCGGCGTCAAGATGATCGAGCTCAACGGCTGCATCCAGGCTTTCATGTGGACCCGAAAACCCGTCAAAACCCTGGATGACGTCAAAGGCATGAGAATCCGATCCCCCGGCGGCCACCAGACCAACTACATCAAGGCCCTGGGCGCGGAACCTGTTTTCATGCCCCTGGGCGACGTGTACCTTTCCATGGAGACCGGGACCATCGACGGCATCGTCACCTGCCCGCCCCTGGTCCTTGCTTTCAAGCTCTATGAGGTAGCCAAGTACGGAACGGTTGCCACCTTCGGTTGCGTCACCGAAGGCGTGATCATGAACGAGAAGAGCTGGCAGAACACTCCGGATGACCTCAAACCCATCATCATGGACGTGTGCAAGAATCCCTTCCGCACCACCGGAGGACTGAACAAGGGGGTTTACAGCACCATGATGAACGAACTCCAGGCCAAAGGCGTGCAGCTTTACAAGATGCCCAAGGATCAGGAGCAACGCTGGTTCAGGCTTTTCCAGGACGAGACCAAGAAATGGGTGGACGGTTTGGAAGCAAAAGGCCTCCCGGCCAAAGAAACCGTTATGACGTACAACGAAGTCGCGCACCAGCACGGCGTGGACTGTGTCGCCTTCCCGCCGGAGTGGGCGAAAAAGTAAGGACGGCTGACGTGGGGTTTTTCGCCACAGCAAGGAAGTGGATTCAGCGAGCAACGCTCTATGTAAGCTATCTCGGGATGGTCCTGCTCATCCCCATGATGCTCCTCACCAGTGCGGACGTGGTGGGCCGGGCCGTGTGGTCCCGGCCCATCTACGGCACTGTGGAGCTGTCGAGTTACATGCTCGCCATCTTTATCCTTCTCGGTGTCGCTTACACCCACCAGGTCAAAGGCCACGTTCGCGTTTCCATGCTTATCTCGCGCCTTCCGAGGCGTGCCGCCCTGGCCCTCGATGTGGTCACCATTTTTTGCAGCCTCTTCATTATTGCCCTCCTCGCCTGGCAAGGCTGGGTGGTGGGGATGGAGGAGCGGGCCGTGTCGGACATGCTCCGGGTTCCGCAAAGGCCCTTCAAACTCCTTGTGTCGGTGGCCGCCTTTCTGCTCTGGCTGGAGCTGCTGATCGACCTGTTCACGACCATGAAAGATTTAGCAAGGAGATCGTAGTGGATCCTATTCTTGCAGGAGCTGCGGGCACAGGACTTGTTTTTCTGCTTCTCTTCATCGGCATGCCCATCGCCTTTGCCATGTTCTTCGTGGGCTTCGTGGGTGTAACCTATCTCGCGTCAGCCGGCGCGGCTCTCCCCGTGCTTGCGCGGACCGCCTATGAAGTCTCCGCCTATTACCCGTACACCGTCATCCCCCTGTTCATCGTGATGGGCGGCTTTGCCGGGAGTTCCGGGATGACCCATGAGCTCTATAGAACCTTTGACAAGTGGCTTCGACGGCTCCCCGGAGGGTTGAGCGTCGCCACCATCGGCGCCTGCGCCGGTTTTGCCGCCGTGTCCGGCTCCTCGGTGGCCACGGCCGCGGCCATGGGGACTGTGGCGCTTCCTGAAATGAAACGGTTCGGCTATAACATGAGGCTCGCCACGGGAAGCATCGCCGCCGGGGGCACGCTCGGCTTTTTGATTCCCCCGAGCATCGGCTTCGTGGTTTACGGCATGCTCACGGAGCAATCCATCGGCAAGCTTCTCATTGCCGGGGTTGTGCCCGGTGTGCTTCTTGCGTTCGCTTACATCGTCATCGTCGTCTTCCTTGTCCAACTGAATCCGAAGCTCGCTCCTTCGAGCCCCGACCCTGTTCCTTGGGGGGAGAAGCTCTCTTCCCTGTTGGACATCTGGGAGCCTTTGTCCATCTTCATCGTCGTGATGGGAGGCATCTACCTCGGGTTTTTTACACCCACGGAAGCCGGGGCCATCGGCGCCACCATGCTTTTCATCGTGGCTCTTTTCAAGGGAAAGCTGAACCTCGCGACCATGAAGGAGGCCTTGCAGGAATCGGTGCGGATCTCCGTGATGGTGCTTTTCCTCGTCGCCGGAGCCAATGTTTTCAGCTATTTTCTGGCTCTTTCCACCATCCCCATGGCAGTGTCATCATGGGTGGCGGAGCTTGAGGTCTCCCGCTACGTGATCCTGACCATCATCATTGTCATTTACCTTTTCCTCGGGTGCTTCCTCGACGCAATCTCCATGATGGTGCTCACCATGCCGGTCATCTTCCCGATCATCCTCACCCTTCATTTCGACCCCATCTGGTTCGGCGTCATCGCTGTTCTCATGATGGAGGCGGGACTGATCACACCGCCCATGGGACTCAACATTTTCACCGTTGCCGGAGTGGCCAAAGACATCCCTGTGGAAACCATCTTCAGGGGGGTGACCCCTTTTCTTCTGGCTATTTTCGCCGTCGTGTTCATGATCACGGTTTTCCCGAAACTCGCCCTTTTGCTGCCGGCCATGATGCTGAAGTAAAGAACGGGTCCACAGGGTTCGCTTTCTTCCAAGGCCGGAGGGCGCGATATGCGCATTCGGTGTCGGCAAATTTCGAAATTCGAATATCGAAATTCGAAACAAATTCGAATAACGAATATCTGAATGACAAAAATCCTTTGGTGAAACTTCCCCTGTTTCTTGGGTCATTTGAATTTTGGTCATTACCGATTGTTTCGGATTTCGGATTTCGTGCTTCGGATTTAGAAACAAGGCAGAGATCCTGAACTCAGACTGGCCCTTAGGATCAGGTTTTCATTTTTGGATGGAAAAAACACCAGAAGCGTGCACAAGAAGACCCAAATCAGAGTCAAAGACCTGAGCCGATTCATGCTCTACATCCTCGGCCGGCGCCCCGACGAGTTCGGGCTCGTGCCGGACCGGGAAGGGTTCGTGCCCTTCAAAGAACTCCTGTGGGCCATTCATGAAGAACCCGGCTGGGGGTATGTCAGGGAAGGCCATTTCCGTGAAGTGCTTTTGGGAAAGGACCGTGCGTTGTTTGAGACCAGGGAGGCGCTTATCCGGGCTGTCGAAAGGCAGTGGCCCCCCACAGCGGATGAACCGGCCCCGGATGCGCCGAAGATTCTTTTTGTCGGCGTAAGAAGAAGGGCTCATCCTCGAGCCATGGAAAAGGGGCTTTTTTCCCCGGGGCGCCTGGTGCTGTCCCCTGATCGCGACACGGCCCTGAGGATCGCAAGGCGGCGGGATCAGAAACCGGTCATTCTCGAGGTGATGAGCACACCGGCCCGGGAACAGGGCGTTTCCTTTTATCGCTTCGGCAATCTTTTTCTGGCCGACCACATCCCTGCCCCCTGCATCGCGGGCCCGCCTGTGACGGAGGAGATGCGGGAAGCCGCGCAACTCGCCAGGACCAGGAAGGAAAAACCGCCGGAACCGGTTGCCTTCACCCCCGGCTCTTTTGTGCTGGACCTGAGCAGGGACCCGAATCTCTCACGCCGCGCCAAGGGCAGGAAACGCAAAGGGTGGAAGGAAGAAGCGAGAAAGACAAGGAAAGGAAAAAGCTGATGGAAGTTCATGGTGGGTTATCCACGTTTTTTTACCCGAAAAGCATTGCCGTCATCGGCGTCTCTCCGGACAAGAACAATCTCGGCCGGAACATGGTCCGAAACTGCTTCTCCTTTGGTTATGAAGGGGAGATTTTTTCCGTGGGACTGCGCAAAGGCGTTGTGTTCGGGCAGAGAATCTACCAGTCTCTCGAAGAAATCGACAGGGAAATTGACCTGGTCGCCATCCTCACACCGGCCAAGACCATTCCCGGAATCCTGGAACAGTGCGGCCGCAAGGGCGTCAAGCATGTCGTTATCGAATCGAGCGGATTCTCGGAGATGGGTGAAGAGGGAAAACCCCTGGAAAAAGTCTCTCTGGAGATCGCACGCAAGTATGGTATCCGGTTCATCGGCCCGAACGGGATCGGAGTCACTAACCTTGAAGTCGGGCTGGCCCTTCCTTTTATGCCTTTGCGCACCGATCTCACCCTGGGACCCGTCTCCATTCTGGCTCAGAGCGGCGGCGTCGGCCTCAGTTACCTCAACTTCCTGGCCGATGAAAGTGTGGGCATCAACAAGTTCGTCTCCATGGGCAACAAGCTCAATGTGGACGAAAATGATCTTCTCTCCTATCTCATCCACGACAAGGGGACAAAAATTATCCTTCTCTACCTCGAGGGATTCACCAACGGCCGAAGATTCGTGGAGATCGCTTCGAAATCAGAAAAACCGATTCTCGTTTACAAATCCAACCGCTTTGAAGCGAGCGCAAGGATCGCCCAATCCCACACGGCCGCCCTGTTCGCAGACGACACCCTCGTGGATCATGCCCTGGAACAAGCCGGATGCATCCGGATCAATACCCTGGACGACGCCATGGACTACATCAAGTCGCAAACCCTGCCGCCCTTGCGGGGAAACCGCCTCGCCGTCGTTTCCCGCTCCGGAGGGCACGCGGTAATTGCGGCTGATGCTTGCGCCTATTACGGCTTTCGCCTTGCCCAACTCCCGGACGACTTTCTGCGTAAATTCGAGAGCCACTTCAGGGCTCACGTGATCCGCCTGCAGAACCCTCTCGATTTGGGCGATCTTTTCGATCTCGAGTTCTACGAGTACATCGTCGAGGAGATGCTCAAGAGAGACGACGTGGACGGCGTGCTTCTCGGTCACGGCTATCGGCGAGGGTATGAACAGGATGCTTCACGGGAGCTTTTTAAAACCGTGGAGCACCTGGTTGAGCAATATCGAAAACCCGTAGCCACCTTCGTTCTCACAGAGGCTGCGGAAAAAGACTATCTCAACAAAAGCCTCAAGATCCCTGTCTTCTCGGCCCCGGAAAACGCCATGCGCGCCTTTTCCCTGTCTTACCGCTTCGCTTCCCGAAAAAGCCGGACCCAGGACGCCCCTGTTCCGGCCGGCATTGACCGGGAAAAGGCGGAAAAGATCTTCCCGGCCTCCCGGGACCGGAGCTTTCTTTTCCTCCAGGAATCCCTGGATCTTCTGGGATATTACGGATTTCCCCTCCCGCCTCACCGGATCGCAAAAACCCTCACGGAAGCCCTGGAGGTTTGGAAAGCCTTGAGAAAGCCTCTGGCCATGAAAATCAATCGCCCCCACATCTCCCACAAAACCGACCGGGGGGCGGTTCGGCTCGCCCTCGACTCGGAGGACAAGATTACGGAAGCCTTTCAAAGCCTTCTTTCCCTCGGCGGAAAGGAGACCGACGTGCTCATCCAGCCCATGGTCGGGCAGGGCAGGGAAGTGATCCTGGGCGCAAAGCGGGACCCCTGTTTCGGGCCCATCATCCTCTTCGGCCTGGGGGGAATTTTCGTTGAAGCCCTCCGGGACGTTGTCTGGAGAGTGGCGCCTTTCGGGCATGAGACGGCTCAGGACATGATGGACCGCATCCAGGGCAGCAAGGTCCTGTCCGGTATGCGGGGTGAAAAACCTTCGGACAGGCCCGCGATTGCAGACCTCCTGGTGAGGCTGTCCAGGCTCATGGTCGACCGGGAGGTGATCCAGGAGATCGATATCAACCCGGTCATGGTTTTCCCTGAAGGGGAAGGGGCTCAAGTGCTGGATGCAAGAATCATCCTCGGCTGAAGGCAAGAGGTGCAAGGCACACGGGACACGGCGCATGGTGCCAGGTACAGCGGGTGACACTCAATTCAGCTACCTTGCACCGTGCGCCGCGTTCCGTGCACCGTGTTCTTCTCCACCCTTTCGGCGCGAACCCTGACCATGTCGTTTTGCGACATCCCGGGCCAAGGAAAGACAAGGGGCAGGTAGTTGTCGCTCAAACCTTTGATGGTTCGCCCTTTCTCCTGCCACCCCTCCGTGAGAACGTCGAAGTCTTTTCCCAGGCATGACTCATGGAAAGCTCGCCGCTTCTTGTCCCCGAGAGCCCTGAGTTGATCCGTTCTTGCCCTGATTTCATTTTGGGGAACCTGTGCCCCGAATGTGCTCGCAGGGGTTCCTTTCCTGGGAGAAAAAGGAAAGACGTGTAAGTAGGACAGGGGGAGATCTTTCACCAGGTTGTACGTATGGAGGTAGGCCTTGTCGTCCTCTCCCGGAAATCCTGCCAGGATGTCTGCGCCGATGGCTGCCAGGGGTATTTTCGCCCGAATCTTCTCGATGAGCCTCCTGAACTCGTCGCCGCTGTAGTGCCTGTTCATCATCCGCAGGATTTCGTCGTCCCCGCTCTGAAGAGGGATGTGAAAGTGGCGGCACAGCCACGCCTCGGACGCCGCCATCTCGATGATAGCCCGGTCAACTTCTTTCGGCTCCAGGGAGCTCAACCGGATCCTTAAAGGTAATCTCCGGCTGCCGACAAGGGCAAGGAGATCTTTGAGACCCAGAGCAGGCCTCAGGTCGGTTCCGTAACGGCCCAGGTGGATGCCCGTGAGCACCACCTCCCTGTACCCTCTTTGCGACAGGGCCGACAGGCTCTCCATGACCTTCTCCGGTTCGAGACTCCTCACCGGTCCCCTGGCGTAGGGGACAATGCAGTAACTGCAAAAGGACTCGCAGCCGTCCTGGATCTTGAGCATGGCCCTCGTACGGTCCGTAATGGGCGGCACGTCGGAAAAGGCTTGGGAAAAGAACCCCTTGGTGACCACCACCGGTTGAATGACTTTTTCCAGATGCTGGATGACTTCGGGCAGCCCGTCTTTGGCCGTATTGTCCGCGATGAGGTCCAGGCCCTGGATGCTCAAGAGTTCTTCAGGAAAAACCTGGGAGTAACAGCCCACCGCGGCCGCCAGGCCGGCCGGGTTCTCCCTGATCGCCCTCCGGATCGCCTGCCTGGACTGGTAGGAAGCCCTCTGGGTCACGATGCAGGTGTTGACGACGGTCACCTCCGGCTTCGCGCCCTTCGGGGCCTCTGCCCACCCCCTCCGAAGAAGAGACTCCCTCAGACAGGCCGATTCATATTGGTTCACCTTGCAACCCAGCGTGATGATTCTGAATGTTTTGGACACGTGCAAATCCCGTCGTTTATATTCTGATCTTTACGTCATGCCGCCTCCCCTGTCAAATGATCACCCCATGAAATCTGCCCGGCAGATTTCATGTTGAAAACCCCGCGAAGCTGTGCTAAGAGCTTCCGATTGCCGGTTTTCGTTGAACCGTTTCAGCAGGAGACTAGATCCTGGGGGAGGTTCTCACTCGCTCTCGAGTGAGAAGGGCACAATAAACCTTTATTGATCAGGAAAGAAGGAGGTCGCTATGAGGAAATGTGCGTGGATGGTTGTTTGCCTTTTTGTGGCAGGGTTGATTTTTTCACCCATGGTCTTGGCCAAGACCATCAGGATCGGCATCAACGCCCCGATCACCGGTGACATCCCGAAAGTGGGCGAAGGAACCAAGTATGCGGCCCAGATGTGGCTGGAGGACGTCAAGGCCGCCGGCGGACTCAAGGTCGGGGGCCAGACCTATCAGGTTGAACTGGCCATCGAGGACAACGAGTCCAAGGCAGACTCGGCGGTGAAGGCGAACACCAAGTTGATTACCGTAGACGAGGTGCTCGCCATCGTGGGACCCCAGTCTTCCAAGCAGGCTGTTCCTGCCGGTGAAGTGGCCAACAACTACAAGACGCCCATGATCAGCCCCTGGTCCACCAATCCCGACACCACGAAGGATCGGCCCTTCGTGTTTCGGGCCTGCTTCCTGGATCCTTTCCAGGGCCCCGTGGTGGCCAACTTTGTGAAGCAGGAATTCGGGTTCAAAAAGGCCGCGGTTCTGTATGACGTGGCGAGCGACTATCCAAAAGGCCTGGCCGAGTTCTTCAAGGAGGCGTGGGAAAAACTGAACGGGCCGGGATCCGTCGTGGCTTACGAGAGCTTCACCACCAAGGACGCGGACTTCAGCTCCCAGCTCACGAAGATCGGCAAGTCCGGGGCGGAGTTCCTCTTCACCCCGCAATACTACAACGAAGTGGCGCTCATCGTCCAGCAGGCCCACCAGCTCGGGTTCAACAAACCCATTGTGGGCAGCGACAGTTGGGGCTCGGCCGAGACGGTGAAGCTTTGCGGCAAGGACTGCTACGGTTCCTTTTTCAGCACCCACTACGCGGCGGCCGGCGCCAAGGGAGCGACCAAGGCGTTCATCGACCGCTACAACCAGAAGTACGGCTACATTCCTGACGACGTGGGCGCCCTCACGTGGGATGCCCTCGGCATCGTGCAACAGGCGATCCAGGATTGCGGAAAGCTCACCGGAGACGTCAAGAAAGACCGCCAGGCGGTGAGAGATGCCATGTCCAAGATCAAGAAATTTGACGGCATCACGGGAACCATGGACTTCAGCCAGGGGAATGATCCTCTCAAGTGCGCGGTGATCGTCAAGATCAGCGACAAGGGCGAGTTCGAGTTCTACAAGTCCGCGTGTCCGTAAAGCACAGCGACGAGTGACAAGAGACGGGAGTCAAATGCTTCTTCCTGTCCCTTGTCACTCCTATTCGTCCATTTTGCTGGATTCCTAAAAAGACCGTGAAAATGCACTCGTAGGGGAGGGGTTCCACTTGTCCCGCCATAGCCCTGAGCTTGTCGAAGGGGCGAAGGCGGATCCCCTCCCGCGGGCGCGTGTAAAACCAGCCCGTCCGAGGCCGGTGAATTTCGGGTTGTTTCCGCCTTCTGCGTGAAAGGAGCCCCGAAGGGGCGTCATATGAAATCTGCGCAGGCAGATTTCATTGAAGGAGCCGAAGGGATGACGTTTTTCCTCCAGAACTTGATCAATGCGCTCCAGTGGGGAAGCTTTTATGCTCTCATCGCCCTGGGATACTCGTTGGTTTACAGTATCCTGATGCTCTTCAATTTTGCCCACGGCGACATTTTCATGGTGGGGGCCTACATCGGTTTCGGTGTCGCTTCAGGGATCGTCGCACTCTCGGCTCACGGCTCTCTCATGCTTCCCAACTGGTTGATCCTGGTGCTGACCATCGTCATTTCCATGTTCCTCACGTCCTTTGTGGGGATGACCGTGGAGCGCGTCGGATACCGCCCCTTGCGCAATGCGCCCAGGGCTTCGGCCGCCATCACAGGCCTCATGATCGGCATCATCCTGGAGACCGGGAACCTGATCCTCCTGGGTGCGCAACGGGTGAGCTTCCCCTCCTTGATCGCCACGGAGACATACAACGTCGGCGGGGTTTTCGTCACGAACCAAAAAATCATGATCGTCATCGTCTCCCTTTGCCTCGCCTTTTCCATGCACCAGTTCGTCAGGAGAACCAAGTACGGGATGGCCATGCGGGCCATGGCCTTCGACTACGTGGTGGTGCCCCTCATGGGGGTCCCCCTGAACAAAATCGCAGCCATGACTTTCGCTCTCGGCTCGGCGTTGGCCGCCGCGGCGGGGATTCTTTACGGCGTGGCCTATCCTGTGCTGGATCCCTACATGGGCATCCTCTTCGGCTGGAAAGCCTTTGTGGCCGCCATCCTGGGTGGAAGGGGTTCGGTCTTGGGCGCCACCCTCGCCGGCTTCCTGCTGGGTTTCATCGAGATCTTTGTGGCCATGATCTTTCCTTCCACGCTGCGGGACCTGATCGCCTACTCCATCATTCTTCTCATTCTCGTTTTCAGGCCCCATGGTTTCTTTGGTGAGCCCTACAGTGCCAGGTTGAGGCTGTGACACCAGCGCGCTGTCTTAGAAGTTTTCTCCTCGATTTGGCAATTTGCAATATTGTGAAACTTGGAAATACAAAATGTTGGTTAAATCCGAAATTCGAAGCACGAAATTCGAAACAAATTCCAATGTTCAAAATACGAATGACCAAAACCGGAGAACGATGGACTCGGCGTGGGTCTGCTTTGGATTTTGAACATTCGGATTTCGGTATTGTTTCGGATTTCGAATTTCGATATTCGAATTTCCGTGTCCTTGGCAAGCCGGTCAAATGCTAAGCATTATCCCGGCATTTCAACTTGCCTTTCTCGGGTACAGGCCTTTTGAGACACGGCACGGGGCGATGTTCCTTTGGTCATCCTGTTGAGGTCCTTGAGATGGAAACGAGAACCGGCAAATCTCCCGCCAAAATCCTTTCGAGAGCTTTTTCAGAGGTGCCCCTGCTCGCGTGGCTGGTGGGCGCCCTCGTTGCCGTGGTCTGCGAACAGAAGCTCGGCCTGACCGTGGCCGAGGCGCTCGGGCTCCCCAAGATTCCGGTCCTCTTCGGCGTGCTCTTCATGCTGAAACAACCCTCTCTGATTCCCGGCGCTCTTCTTTACATCGTGCTTATCTACCTTCTGCCCTCATGCGTCACGGCCCGGGTTGTGGCCCCTGTGGCAAACAAGGCGGCTTCCGGTCTGATCAGGACGTCCCTGACCCTCTCCGTGCTCATTCATCTCGCGATTCTCTATGCCGCCGTCCACGTCTGGTCCGACATCAGTGATTATCGCATGATCACGATCAAGCTCACGCTCATCGCCATCATGATCACCCTGAGCCTGAACGTGGTCAACGGTTACATGGGAGAGTTTTCTTGTTCCCACCCGGGATTCCTGGCCCTGGGCGCCTACACCGCAACGGTTTTCAATCTCGTTTTTTTCGTGAACGACAAGTTCTTCGGACCTGCCCTGGCTCCCCCTTGGCTGGGCCCCTTTTTTTTCCCTGTCGGACTGGTTCTTGGAGGGATGGTGGCCGCCATCGGCGCCCTCGTCGTCGCCATTCCCTCCTTCCGAACCCGGGGAGACTACCTTGCCATCATCTCCCTGGCTTTCATGTTCATCGTGAAAAGCTTCATTGAGAACCTGGAAATCGTCGGGGGCCCCCGGGGCCTCAGCAAGCAGCCGGACTACGCCAGCCTTCCCGTCGTGTTCATCTGGACGGCACTTTGCCTCTGGATCATCAACAATTTCGTTCGCTCTACCATCGGAAAGGCGCTCAATGCCGTGCGGGACGACGAGATGGCGGCCAACTCCATGACCGTCAACACCCGCAGGACCAAAATGCTCGGGTTCCTCTTTGCCGCCTTCTGGGCCGGCGTGGCAGGAGGTCTTTTTGCCCACGTCGTCCGGTATGTCAACCCGAGCGTCTTCGGGATCCAGAACCTGGCCGAGGTCCTTGCCATGGTTTATTTCGGAGGCCTGAACTCCGTTTACGGCTCCATTGTCGGCGCCGTGGGCATACAACTTCTGAGCGAAGCCTTGCGGCCTCTGGAGATATTCAAGTGGATCATCATCCCCCTTCTTCTCATCCTCGTGATGATCTTCCGGCCCACGGGGCTGATCGCCTTCAAGGAGTTCATCGTGGAAGATCTTGTGAAACCGAAAAACAAAGGTCATGAGGTGTAGCGATGTCCTTGCTCCAGGTTGAAAAAATGACCCATGACTTCGGAGGACTCCGGGCGGTTCGAAATTTCGATCTCACCATCGACCAGGGACAGGTGCGAGGTCTCATTGGGCCGAACGGCGCCGGCAAGACCACTGTTTTCAATCTGATCACGGGCATTTACAGGCCCACGGAGGGCTTCGTCCGTTTCGACGGCAAGGATATCGTCGGGCTCCAGCCTTACGAGATTGCCGCCATGGGCCTGGGCCGGACTTTTCAGAACATGAGACTGTGGCGGCACATGACCGTTCTTGAGCACGTGAAATTGGCCCGCTACTCGAAACTCACCTACGGGCTTGCAGGCGCCTTTTTCGGCACCCGGAAACGACGCATCGAAGAGGAGGAAGGAGAACACAAAGCCCTGTCGCTGCTGGACATGGTGGGGGTCCGTCATCTGGCCGATCAGGTGGTCACCAATCTTCCCTACGGGGCCCAGAGGCGGGTCGAAATGGCCAGAGCCCTGGCCATGGAGCCGAAACTTCTTCTCCTGGACGAACCCACCGCAGGAATGAATCCTGAGGAACTGGCCCAGATCATGATCATCATCAGGAACATTCACAAAGAACTGGGGCTTGCCATCTTTCTCATCGAACACAGGCTCAGAGTGGTCATGGAACTTTGCGAACTCATTCAGACCTTGGTCTTTGGCGAAGTGATCGCGGAAGGGACCCCGGAGGAGATCCAAAACAATCCAAAGGTGATTGACGCCTATCTGGGCAAGGAGAAGTTGTTCTGATGCTGCTGACCGTAGAAAATCTGCGCGTTTCCTATGACAGGATCATGGCGCTTCATGGGATCGATTTCGAGATCGAAGAAAGGGAGATCGTCTCCATCATAGGCGCCAACGGTGCAGGAAAGAGCACGACCTTGCGTGCCGTTTCCCGGTTGGTGCCGGTCCAGCCCGGAACGAAAATGACCTTCAGCGGCCTCGATTTGCTCAAGTACCCGGCGGACAGGGTGGTCAGCCGGCTCGGAGTCTCTCACGTGCCTGAAGGAAGACGCCTTTTCGACAACCTCACGGTCATGGAAAACCTGCAGTTGGCCACCTTTGCGCGGAAAGACGCCGGGGGTATCGAATCGGACCTCAAACGCGTTTTCTCTATCTTCCCCCGCTTGGAGGAGCGGCAGATCCAGAAAGCGGGCACCCTGAGCGGAGGCGAGCAACAAATGCTTGCGGTGGGGAGGGCATTCATGAGCGGCCGCAAGATGATGCTCCTGGACGAACCGTCCATGGGGCTCGCTCCCCTGCTCATGATGGGCGTGTTCGACGCTCTCAGGGAGATCAACGCCGAGGGTACCACGATTCTCCTTGTGGAGCAAAACGCTCGACTGGCCCTTCAGTTCGCGAAACGAGCCTATGTCCTGGAGAGCGGGAACCTCGTCATGAAGGGCCCCTCATCAGACCTTCTCGACAACCCGGAAGTCAAGAAAACCTACCTGGGTGGATAAAACAGCACGGAGCAGGGAGCGCGGAGCAGGGAGCAAAGGCCGAAGGGCAAATGAGCCACAGACCCACACAGACGTTTTTTTGCTGTCATCTGCCCTCTGTCCTGCTCTTTGCCGTGCTCATGAACTTATGAACTTATGAGCTCTTCTTGCTGTCCTCTGGTTTTGCTCTACGCTCTTCGCTCCCTGCTCCCTGCTCCCTGCCCCCTGCTCCTTGCTCCCTGCTCCGTGCTATCCACCCTCCCCCGATAACCCTTTCACCGTCATAGCAGACCAGGGCCTGGCCGGGCGTGATCGCCCATTGGGGTTCGTCAAATTCAAACATCACCTCATCAGATGAAATCACATCGAGTCTTCCCGGGGCGGCGATGTGCCTGTAACGGATCTGGCCCAGCATCCGCAGGGATCCCTGCAAAGGTTCACCGTCGATCCAGTTGAAAGCTTCCGCCTTCACGACAGAGGAGTAAAGCGCTTCCTTCCTGGCCACCACCACTTCGTTAACCTCCGGTCTGATTTCCATCACGTAATAAGGAGAAGGCGAAGCAATGCCCAGGCCGTGCCTCTGCCCGATCGTGTAGCGGTATGTTCCCGAGTGCTCGCCCACCTTCTCTCCATTCCGGGTCACGATGTCGCCTTTCCTGTCAAGGCTCTCCCCTTTTGCTTTCTCGAGGAACAGACGATAGTCGTTTTCGGGAAGAAAACAGATTTCCTGGCTTTCGGGCTCTGAAAAGGTTGGCAGTCCCATTTTCCTGGAAAGAGAGCGGGCTTCCACTTTTGTCATATCTCCAAGGGGCAGGATAGTCCGAGAAAGGTGGCCCTGGTTCAGGCGATGGAGAAAGTAGCTCTGCTCTTTTCCCCTGTCGCTGCCTCTCCACAGTTTCGCACCCCCACCCTCCTTTATCTTGACCTTTGCGTAGTGCCCTGTAGCGACGTACCTGATTCCTTTTTCCCCTGCGAACCCGACCAGGTGTTCGAATTTGACTCCTTCGTTGCAGACGACGCAAGGGTTGGGAGTAAGTCCCGAAAGATAGGCCTCTTGGAAGGCTTCCACCACCACCCGGTTAAAGAGATCCCGGACATCCATGAAAAACACGGGAATCTTGAGACGCTCTCCTACCCGCTGCACAGAGAGGATTCGCGCTTTGTTTCTGGCAGGTGGTGCAGGAAGGAGGAAATGGAGGCCGGTCACATCCCATCCCTGCTCCAGGAGGAGCGCGGCGGCAAGGGCGCTGTCACCCCCGCCGCTCAAGGCTACGACGACCGTTGATGGGTGAATGATCTCTTTGGCTTTAATCGAGCAGACTCCTGTTGAACTTCACCTCCATGGCCCTTGCAGGGCATGCAACCACGCAGAGCTCGCAGGCACTGCACTTTTCTTTGTCAAAGATGACCGCCATGTCCGGCCGCCGGACGGTGAGAGCGCCGGTGGGACACACGGCCGTGCAGGCACCGCACTGATAACACTTTTCCTCATCCCTCTTGATGTCCTGGGCAATGCTTTCCACTTTCACGCCCAGGGACTTCAGATAATGCATCCCTTTATGGAAATTCTTCCTGTGGCCGCTCACCTCCATCACGGCGAGCCCCTCTTTCCTCGGGTAGATCACCGCTTTCAGGATATTGCAGTCCAGATCGAATTTCCGGATCAGGTTCGCAATGATGGGCTCATTGACCGCCGTAGGCGGAAACCGCAGGGACAGCATTTTTGCATACATAAACCCAACTCCTTATGGTCATTCCCGCAGTTTGCAGGTTGCGGTGTGGGGTTCTATTCGCTTGCTGCAGGTCGTCAGTCGTCATTAGTCCGTTGTCCGTTTTCTGAACCGACCGCCGACCGATGACCACCGACGGCCGTTCTTATAAACGGTCTCATAATAGTCTTGACACCCATTCTCTCTTTCTCCTATTGCCGTTTCTGTAGGAGCAAGCTCCTGCTTGCGATTACATCGCGACCGGGAGGTCGCTCCTACAATCAGGTGACCCGTCGATGAAAACCAAGCGTCAAGACTCTTGCGAGACGGTCAATAGTTCTCCGTTGCCCTTTCCGTAACGCGTGAGAGATCAAGGCTTCTGACTTGTCACTTGTTACTGTTTAGACACTTTAGCTCACTTTAGACACTTTAGGCACTATTTCTTGTACCTCCTCATCACTCGTTCAAAGCCCGGCATGGCTTTTTCAATGGTGCGATCATCCACACAATAGGCAATCCTCATGTGGCCGGGCCCCATGAACCCGCTTCCCGGGACGGTCAGGATATTTTCTTCCTGCAGGGCCTGCACAAAAGCCACGTCGTCCTCAATCGGAGTCTTCGGGAACAGATAGAAGGCGCCGCCCGGCTTTTCGAATTCATAGCCGCACTCAGAGAGCCCGTTGCAGAGCATATCCCGTTTCATCTGGTAGAGCGAAATATCCACGCTGTCCCTCAGCAGGCGGGCCACAGCCCTCTGCATGAACGCCGGAGCGTTCACGTAGCCCAGAACCCGGTTGCAAAGGATCATGCCTCCCATGATCATGCCCTTGTCCGAGATCTCGGGGTTCACCGCCGCATACCCGATCCTTTCTCCGGGCAGGGAAAGATCCTTTGAAAAGGAGGTGACCACAAAACTTTCCGGGTAGGCGTCAAAGACACTGGGCACCGGGATCCCGTCGTACACGATCTTGCGGTAAGGTTCATCCGAGACGAGATAGATGGGTCGTCCAAGTTTCCGGCTGTAAGCGCTCAACAACTCGCCCAGATCTCTCAGATCCTCTTTGCTGTAAACCTTGCCCGTGGGGTTGTTGGGAGAATTGATGAGAACCGCTTTGGTCTTGTCCGTGACCGCATTTTCGAGAGCAGGCAAATCCAGGGAAAAATCCGGTTTCGTCTTCACGATCTTCGGCACGCCCTGATGATTGTCCAGGTAGAAGTTGTACTCCACAAAGTAGGGGCTGGGGATGATGACCTCCTCGCCGGGATTGAGAAGGGTCTTCAGCACCACGTTCAATGCCCCGCCTGCTCCGACGGTCATCACAATGTCGTCAGGGCTGAAGGTCTGGCGGTTGTTCTCGGTCAGGTAGTCCGCCACCGCTTTCCTCGTGGCCGGGAGGCCGGCGTTGGGCATGTAAGCGTGAAGGGAAGGGCTGGGATCATTGGCCAGTTCGATCAGGGCCCTCTTGAAATTGAGCGGCGGCTCGAGGTTGGGGTTTCCCAAGCTGAAATCGAAGACGTTCTCCGCTCCGAACTTCGCCTTTCTCGCAATGCCTTCCTCGAACATTCTTCTTATCCAGGATGACTTCTCCATGGAAGCTTGGATTTTTTTCGCGACCGGCATCTTTTTTCTCCCTTCCGAAAATGATGAGTCACCTTAGCCGCTTTTCACCCTTTTGTAAATGAAATCCACCCGGCCAGATTTCATTTCCCAAAACCCGGAACTTGCGTTAGAATGCCGACTGGAAAACGCCTGAACCGGCGCATTTTTTTGTGGATTGTTCACCACAGAGGCACAGAGCGCACAGAGAAGAAGTTTTGTTTGCCCCGCCATAGCCCCTGAGCTTGTCGAAGGGGCGACGGCGGGTGTCTCTGTGGTGAACCCATGACCACTACCATGCAAAGCAGTACGAAAAGAAAAAAAACCCGGCAAGTCCATGTCGGCGACGTGGCCGTGGGAGGAGATGCCCCGGTTGTCGTTCAGTCCATGACCAACACCGACACCCGGGATGTGGCTTCCACGGTTCGCCAGGTCGAGGAGCTGTTTGATGCGGGCTGTGAGATCGTCCGCCTGGCCGTTCCCGACCTCGACGCGGCCGAAGCGTTGCGGGCCGTCAAGGCCCGCGTGAAGCCTCCGCTCATTGCGGACATCCACTTCGATCACCGTCTGGCCCTGGCCGCGCTCAAGGCCGGTGCAGACGGGTTGAGGATCAACCCGGGAAACATCGGCGGGGTCACCGGCGTTGAGAAAGTGGTTCGAGAAGCCAAGGCAAGGCAGGTCCCCATCAGGGTCGGGGTGAACGCAGGGTCCCTGTCAAAGAGAATCCTCGAAAAGCACGGCCGTCCGAGCCCCGAAGCTATGGTCGAGAGCGCCCTCGAACACATCCGGCTTCTTGAAGAACTGGGTTACGAGACCATCAAGGTTTCGCTCAAATCTTCCAGTGTTCTGACCACGATTGCCGCCTACGAGCTCTTGAGTGAAAGGGTCGACTATCCCCTCCATCTGGGCGTGACCGAGGCAGGGACGCTCATCGCGGGTACGGTCAAAAGCACCATGGGGATCGGCATCCTCCTTTATAACGGGATCGGTGACACCCTTCGGGTTTCCCTTTCCAGACCTCCGGTGGAGGAAGTCAGGGTCGCCTACGAAATTCTTCGTGCCCTCGATTTGCGACACCGGGGCCCCGAGATCATCTCCTGCCCCACCTGCGGAAGGTGCGAAATCGATCTCTTCAAGCTTGTGGCCGAGGTGGAAGAGGCCCTTTCCGGGATGCAGTCCTCACCCAAGGTGGCGATCATGGGGTGTGTCGTCAACGGTCCCGGAGAAGCCAGGGAGGCGGATGTAGGCGTTGCAGGAGGCCGAAAGCAGGGAGTGCTTTTCAGAAAGGGAGAACTCGTCAGGAAGGTCCCCGAGTCGGACCTGGCCAGGGTGCTGATCGAAGAAGTGAGGAAGCTCACCCAATAGTCCGTTGTCGGTTGTCCGTGGTCCGTTGCCTGTCGTCTTTCTCCTTTATTCTGTATTCTTACTCCTGTATTCTTTTTTTGTGCTGATGCATTTTCCGCCGGGGGCACAAAATGGTTCAGAAAAAGGCTGTCATTGCGAGGAGCGGTAGCGACGAAGCAATCTCTTAACCGGGCGGATATTCGTGAGATTGCCACGGCGCTTCGCGCCTCGCAATGACCGTGTGGGACTTTTTACGAGACCATCAATTTTCGATGGCCGATGTTCACAATGTTTAATGTTTAGTGTTACCAGTGGTCTCATAGTAGTATTGACATTCACTGCCTCCCCATTTTTGTGGGAGCCCCGCCCCAGGGCGGGACGACAGGATCGCGACCGGGAGGTCGCTCCTACACAGAGATGACATGTCGGCAAAAACGGAGCGTCAATACTATTTCGAGACGGTTAATAAATGCTAACTGAGGAGACTATGCTTTACTCAAATTACTTCGTTCCCACCATCAAGGAGATCCCTTCGGACGCCGAGGTCGTCAGCCACCAGTTGATGCTCAGGGCCGGAATGATCAGGAAGCTGACTTCCGGGATCTACACCTTTCTGCCCGCAGGGCTCAAAGCGATTCGCAAGGTGGAGAACATTGTTCGCGAGGAAATGAACCGGTCCGGGGCCATCGAGGTGCTCATGCCGGCCGTCCAGCCCGCCGAACTCTGGCAGGAGAGCGGCCGATGGGAGTTTTACGGAAAGGAACTCCTGAGATTCAAGGATCGTCACAACCACGACTGCTGCATCGGGCCGACCCATGAGGAGGTGATCACGGACCTAGTGCGCAAGGAGATCCGTTCCTACAGGCAATTGCCCGTCAACTTCTATCAGATCCAGACCAAGTTCAGGGATGAAATTCGCCCCAGGTTCGGCGTCATGCGCTGCAAGGAATTCATCATGAAGGATGCGTACTCCTTTGACGTGGACGCAACCGGAGCGGACAAGAGTTACGAGATCATGTACGACGCCTACACGCGGATTTTTCGGCGATGCGGTCTCACCTTCCGGGCCGTGGAAGCCGACTCGGGGAGCATCGGCGGCAGTTACTCCCACGAGTTCATGGTCCTGTCCGACACCGGAGAAGACGAGATCGTGAACTGCCTGTCATGCTCTTACGCCGCGAACCTGGAAAAGGCCGAAGTGAAAGCGGCGTCGCCTGAGCCGGCTGACCGCCCTCCCGGAATCCTCGAAGAGGTCAGGACGCCCGATGTGCGAACCATCGAAGAACTCACCGCGTTTCTTTCCCTTCCGCCGGATCAGATCGTGAAGACCTTGATTTTCTCAGCCGACGGAAACGTGGTGGCCGCTCTGATCCGGGGAGACCACGAGTTGAATGAAGTCAAGTTCAAGAACCTCCTGGGGGCGGAACAAATCGAGCTCGCCGATCCCCGTCTCGTGGCCGAGGTCACAGGCGCGCCCATGGGTTTTGCCGGTCCCGTCCGCCTGAAGGCCAAGATGATTGCCGACCATGCAATTCGAAACATGGCGAATTTCGTCACCGGCGCCAACAAGGAGGATTTTCACCTCAGGAATGTGAACCTGGAGCGGGACTTCTCGGTGAACCAGTTTGCCGACCTGCGTATGATCATGGCCGGCGATCGTTGCCCCCGGTGCGACGGGGAACTCAATTTCGGGCGGGGCATCGAGGTCGGCCACGTGTTCAAGCTGGGGACCAAGTACAGCAAGGCGATGCATGCGGTCTTTCTCGATGAGCAGGGCGGAGAAAAGCTGTTTTTCATGGGGTGTTATGGGATAGGCATTGCAAGAACGGTTGCCGCGGCCATCGAGCAGAAGCACGATCAGGACGGCATCATTTTCCCCATATCCATCGCGCCTTTTGAAGTGTGTCTCCTGCCCCTGCAGATGCACGAAAGGGAGGTGGTCGACGCGGCACAGAAGATCTATGACGCCTGTCTGGCTTGCGGCGTCGATGTTCTCATGGACGACCGCGATGTACGGCCCGGTGTCAAGTTCAAAGATGCCGATCTGCTCGGAATCCCTCTTCGCGTCACTGTGGGTGAGCGTACCCTCAAGGAGGGCATGGTGGAGATCAAGGTGAGATCGGAAAGGGAGAGTGCCAAGGTTCCCCTGTCCGAAGCGCCTGCGCTCATCCCGGCCAAAATCAAAGCGCTCTATGATCAGATTAAATGACATCACGTCCCAGCTCCAGAGCTACCACCCCAAGGCCGACATCACCCTTGTGGAAAAAGCCTACGTGTACTCTGCAAAAGTTCACCAGGGACAGATCCGGCTCTCCGGAGAGCCCTATCTGTCCCACCCCCTCGAGGTCGCCCATATCCTTACCCAGATGAAAATGGACGTGATCAGCGTCGTGGCAGGCCTCCTTCACGACACCATCGAGGACACAGGCGCGGAGCTTTCCGAACTCGAGCGCCTCTTCGGCAGCGAGACGGCCAACATCGTGGACGGGGTCACCAAGATCAGCAAGATGCAGTTCAGCACCAGGGAGGAACAGCAGGCCGAGAACATGCGCAAGATGATTCTCGCCATGGCGACGGACATCCGGGTGATCATCGTCAAGCTTGCGGACCGCCTCCACAACATGCAGACCCTCGGCTACCAATCCCAGGAAAAGCAGGAAAAAATCGCCCGGGAAACCCTGGACATTTACGCCCCCCTTGCCGGGAGGCTGGGCATCTACTGGCTCAAGTCCAGCCTGGAAGACCTCTGCCTCTACTATCTGGAACCCGAGATCTACGAGAAGATCAAAACAGAGCTCACGGAAAGGCGGGAGGTTCGGGAAAAGTTCATCCAGGAAGTCATCCAGATTGTCGCCCAGAAGCTCAGGGAGGCCGGCATTCAGGCCACCATCAAGGGCCGCCAGAAACACCTCTTCGGCATTTACACCAAGATGAAAGAGCAAAACCTGAGTCCCAATCAGGTCTACGATGTTCTCGCCTTCCGCGTCATCGTGAACACCGTCAAAGAGTGCTACGAAGTGCTGGGGATTATCCACGCCACGTGGAAACCGGTGCCCGGAAGGTTTAAGGATTACATCTCCCTGCCCAAGGCCAACATGTACCAATCCCTGCACACCACGGTGATCGGACCCCTCGGACAGAGGATGGAGGTTCAAATTCGGAGCTGGGAGATGGACCGGGTCGCCGAAGAGGGGATTGCCGCCCACTGGAAATACAAAGAAGGCTCTGCGGCAAACAAGATCGATGAAAAACAGTTCTCCTGGTTGAGGCAGTTGCTCGAGTGGCAGAAGAGCCTCCAGGATCCCAAGGAGTTCATGGACACGGTGCGCATGGACCTCTTTCCTAATGAGGTCTACGTTTTCACCCCCAAAGGCGAGGTCAGGGAATTCCCCAAGGGGGCGACGCCCGTGGACTTTGCATACAGCATCCACTCCGAAGTCGGCGAGAAGTGCATCGGCGCGCGCGTGAACGGCAGGATGGTGCCTCTGCGCTACCAGCTTCGCAACGGCGACATCGTTGAAATCGTGACTTCCGCAAAGCACCATCCCAGCAAGGACTGGCTCGATTTCGTGAAGACGCCCCGGGCCAGAACCAAGATCAGGCAGTGGATCATGCGCCAGGAGAGAGACCTGAGCGTCAACCTGGGCAAGGAGATTCTGGAAAAGAGCCTGGAGCAGGCGCGGATCAACATCCCGAACCTGTCCAAGAGTGATCAGGTTGCCGCGGTGGCCAAAGAGCTCTCCCTGCAGTCCCAGGAGGATCTTTTCGCCAACCTCGGTTACGGCAGGATATCGGTGAAACAGGTCGTCGGTCGCCTGAGGCCCAAAGTGGAACCCGAGGCCCAGGCCAAGCCCGGCCTGGTCAGCAAAATGGTTTCCCGAATCAAACGAAAAAAGAGCACCGTGGGCATCAAGGTCAAGGGGCTGGACGACATGCTGGTGCGTTTTGCCAACTGCTGCCATCCTCTGCCGGGGGAACACGTGGTCGGATACCTAACGCGCGGAAGGGGCGTCACGATTCACAAATACGACTGCCGTCACGTCGCTGATTCTGAACCGGAACGGATCGTGGAGGTGGTGTGGGAGCCTTCGGATCACAATGTTTACGTGGCGCGGTTGAAGGTGATCACCACGGACAAGAAGGGCATTCTTGCCGACATCAGCGCCATCATGGCGCAAAGGGATGCGAACATTCTTCAGGCGGAATTACAGACCACGCCCGACAGAAAAGGAATCTCCCACTTCACCATTGAGGTGGAAAACTTCAAACAACTCCAGGAGATCATGGGAGCCATCAAGCGGGTGAAAAATGTGCTTCTGGTTGAAAGGGATTGATCAAGCCTTCGTCACCCGTCCGGAACGGATGCAGGCGGTGCAAACCCTGAGCCTCACGTTGCGTCCGTCTTTGACGGTTCTCACTTTTTGAAGATTGGGATACCATCGTGTCTTGGTTTTGTTATGCGCGTGGCTCACGCTGTAGCCGACCGTCGGCTTTTTTCCACAAATGTCACAGATCTTGGACATGGTCTATCTCCTGTGTGTAAAATGACGGCTCTGCAAAAGGCCACAGACCGTCATTGCGAGCGAAGCGACCCGTCCTCCGTAGCAGGCTACTGCGGAGGGTGGAAGCAATCTCGTAATTCTTCGGATATCCAGGAGATTGCCACGGCGCTTCGCGCCTCTCAATGACGCTGTGGGACTTTTTACGAATGCATCAAAATTCACAAACTTTTTTTAATAGCACCGATTTTCAGGAATAGCAAACTTTTTTTATGGAAGCTCAAAACCAGGCCGTCGCTCTTCTTTCCCCGGAACTCAACAAGATCGCCTCCTCTGCGCGGCACATCCACCTCATGGGAATCTGCGGCACTGCCATGGCTTCTCTGGCCGGGATGCTGAAGCGCGAAGGGTACACCGTCACAGGTTCCGACCAGAATGTCTACCCTCCTATGAGCGATTACCTGGCGGGTCTATCCATCCCGGTTCTCCAGGGGTATTTCCCTTCCAACCTCCATCCCCGTCCGGATCTTGTCATTGTGGGCAATGTGATCACGCGCTACAACCCCGAGGCGGTAGAGCTTTCAAGGCTCGGGATTCCCTACCTCTCCATGCCCCAGGCCCTGCAGGCCTTCGCCATGAAGGGCAAGAAATCCATCGTTATTTCGGGAACTCACGGCAAAACCACCACCACGGCCCTGGTCTCATGGCTTCTTGAGCGGGCCGGGCTCGATCCCGGTTTCATGGTCGGTGGGATTCCCGCGGATTTTGAGGGCGGTTTCAGGCTGGGAAATGGACCTTACTTCGTCATCGAAGGAGACGAGTACGACACGGCCTTCTTTGACAAGGGGCCGAAATTTCTTCACTACTCCCCCTGGGTCGTCATCCTCACCAGCATTGAATTCGATCATGCCGACATCTATAGGGATCTCGAGCACGTGAGGGAAAGCTTTCGAAAGCTTCTTCGCCTCATCCCTCCTGAGGGTCTTCTCATCGCGAACAGGGACGATCCCGTGGTTTTGGCCGAATCCGGGCAAGCGCGCTGTCCCGTCACTTTTTACGGTCTTGAAAAGGGCGCATCGTGGTCGGCCCGAAACATTTCCGTGAGCGCTCGTGAAACCCGCCTGCAAGTCTTTGGCGACAACCGCCCGACTCTGGACCTGACGACCCCTCTGTACGGCAGGCACAACGTGTCCAATCTCCTTTCCGCGGTCGCTCTGGCGGGTTTTCTGAAGATTGAAACCTCTCAACTCCAGAGGGCTTTGGAGACTTTCCGGGGCGTCAAGAGGAGGCAGGAAATCAAAGGGGAAAAGAGAGGCATCCTTGTCCTCGACGATTTTGCTCATCATCCCACGGCGGTTAAAGAGACCATCCGGGCGGTCCGCGAAAAATATTCCGGAAGACGCCTTATCGCGGCTTTTGAGCCCCGGTCGAACTCCAGCCGGCGAAAAACCTTCCAGCATGAGTATGGCTCCGCCTTTGACCAGGCGGATCGCATCCTGATCCCGGAGCCTCCCCTCATGGAGAAAATCGCTCCTGAGGAAAGGTTTTCCTCAAGGCAACTGGTCGAAGACCTGAATAAGAGAGGCCTCGGTGCCCATTATTTCCCCCAAACCTCCCTGCTTCTCGATGAGCTTCTGGCCGTCGGCCGCGAGGGCGATGTGGTTTTGTTCATGTCCAACGGTTCCTTTGACGGCCTTCCCAGCCGTCTGCTCGCCGCGCTGGACAGCAAATAAACAATAATTTCCTTTGACTGCAAAATCAATATCTGCTATGCCTTGCTTCAAATTCAGAGACAGGAGGTGTTGGGAGCCATGACAGAATCCCCCTTGAAAGGTAAGACCGTTCTCGTTGTGGATGACGAGCCCGATGTCCTTGACACCGTCGCCGAAGAACTCGACCTGTGCATTGTCGACAAGGCACAGGACTACAACACGGCCGTGCAATATCTGGCGAGTTACACCTATGATATCGTCATCCTGGACATCATGGGGGTGAACGGCTTCGAACTGCTCCAAAACTCCGTGGACAGAGGATTCCCTACCGTCATGCTCACCGCCCATGCCCTTACCCCGGATGCCCTCAAGAAGTCGATCAAACTCGGGGCCGTTTCTTTTCTCCCAAAGGACAAGATGTCCGAGCTTCGCTCCTATCTTGAAGATGTCGTGCTGGGAGAAGGCAAGCCGGTTTGGCAGAAATTTTTTGACAGGCTGGGATCGTACTTCAACAAGCATTTCGGCCCGGACTGGGTGGAAAAGGACAAATTCTTCAAGGAGTTTAAAGAAGAAGTCCTGAAACAAAGCTGATCCCATTCTAAAAAACCTATCCTGTCCCCGCAGAGGCGGGGACTTTTTTTGCCTTCCCTCAAATCGGAACTCCAATTCCTAATTTCGCTTCGACAAGGAAATCAGAATTCTTGTTCATGAATCGCGCATAAGTCTCTGAAGTTGTTTCTTATTGTGCTCTGGATCGAGGCTATCGGCGCGCAAGCTGAAGGATTCGGAATTGGAGGTTCTTATGAATCCTTTTCCATTAGTTGGATAAATATTATGAAATTCAAGGTCTTATATTGTGGCGTGGTTATTGAATATTGATACGATGATTTACATCCCTCAAAGGGACGTTGTGAGCCAATGAAAACTCGAAATGCAGGATCGATCTTTCTCACTCTGTTTCTTGCGGCGATCCTCCTGTGGGCCGATTGTGCTTTTGCCGCAGAGGAAGCGAGGACGATCAGGGGACGAATAAACTCCGACTGGCTGTTTGAGGCCGACGACGGGTATGTCTACATCATCGCCGCCGACAACAGGGTGGGCGAAGGTCTCATGTCTGCCTTGGGAAAAAAGATAGAAATCAAAGGCTCTATCGATGAAAAGGAAGGCAAGCGGATCATCTTGGTAAAGGAATTCAGAACGTTGAGGTGATTTCTTTTAGGGAGGAAAAAAAAGGAAATGAAGAAACTGATCATGGTAGTAACTGTTTTGGCTTTTGCGGGCGTTTCAATGTTCATGATGTCATGCGCGAAAAAGCAAGTGGGAGTCGCACAGCCGGCAAAAATAGAGTCGAAGCCGGCGCCGGCACCTGCACCCGCACCCGCACCGGCACCCGGCGTCACAGAGGGTGACCTGGCCCAGAAGCTTCGTGCCGAGATTCAGGCATTCGAGTCCACCCACATTTACTTTGACTTCGACAAGTCGGAGATCAAGCCCGACGCCAAGGCCGTGCTGGAGAAAAAAGCCGCCTGGCTGCGCGAGCACCCGGAGCACAAGGTGCGAATCGAGGGACATTGTGACGAGCGGGGGACCAACGAGTACAACCTGGCTCTTGGCGATCGAAGGGCCAAGTCGGCGATGAAATATCTCAATGCTCTCGGAATCTCCGCCGACAGGATGTCCACCATCAGCTACGGAGAAGAGCGTCCGGTCTGCACCGAGAAAAACGAGTCATGCTGGTCCAAGAACAGGCGGGATGAATTCAAGCTATCGAAGTAAGCGATGAAATTGATTATCGTAGCCTCCGGAGACCGTGCCGCATGCGAAACGATTAGGGCCTGTTTTGGGCCTGAACACAGGGTGGAGGTCGCTTTCTCAAAGGAAGGCTGCCTCGCCCTGTTCAAAAAGAAGCGCTGCGAGTTTCTCTTCATCGACATGGACATTCTTGTCGAAGGCATGGATCCCGGCAACGGCGGAAACCCTTACAAGACTTGCCTCCAGCCCTTCTGGCAGATTTTTCCCACTGCGGAAATTATCGTCATGTCAACCCAGGAGAAAATCCGCCACGCCGTCATGGCGGTGAAAGCGGGGGCGAGCAATTACATTACCTATCCTGTCAACGCCGACGAACTCAAGCTTGTTACGGACAATATCTACAACTCCGTGCTGATGCGGTCTGAACTCGATTACCATCGAGACAAGTTCTGGCAGGGAGAGCCCCTCGAACTGTTCAAGACGAACAGCCCGCTCATGAAAATGGTTTTCGAAAAAGTGCAGGCTCTGGCGCCCACGAACACGACGGTGCTGCTCACAGGCGAAACAGGCACGGGGAAAGGTCTCATTGCCAAACTGATCCACAGGCACAGCTCCCGAAGAAATGCCCAGTTCATCACGGTCCACTGCGGGGCTATGCCCGATTCCCTGCTGGAAAGTGAACTTTTCGGTCATGAAAAAGGAGCCTTCACAGGCGCGGATCGACGGAAACTCGGCAAATTCGAAATCGCTCAGAAGGGAACCCTTCTCCTGGACGAGATCGGCACCATGACCCCGTCCGCCCAAATCAAGCTCTTGCAAATCCTTCAGGAAAGGACTTTTCAAAGGGTTGGGGGAGAGGTGACGATCGAGGCGGACGTGCGCGTCATCGTTGCGACCAACGCAGATTTGAAGCAGATGCGTGACAACGGTCTGTTCAGGAAAGACCTCTACTACCGCCTCAATGTTTTTCCCATTGAAATACCCCCCTTGAGGGAGAGGATTGAAGATCTTCCCCACATTTCGGAATTTATCCTGCAGAAACTCAACAGGATGCACGCAAAAGACGTCCATGACATTGACGCGAGAGTGATGCACGCCTTTGAAAAATACTCATGGCCCGGGAACATACGCGAATTGGAAAACATCATGGAGCGAGCCTATCTCATCGAGAGATCTTCCGTGCTCATGCCTGAGAGTTTTCCGGCAGAGCTTTTCATCGCTTCCACTTCGCATCTGGCACCGATCCTCGACGTAGCACTCTCCCTGGCGGAGATGAAAAGGCGAACCACAGAAGCCTATATCAGGAATCTGCTGGTGCATCACAGGGGGCGCATTCAGAAGACGGCGGATGCAGCAGGCATTTCGTCACGCCAGCTCCACAAGCTGATGAACGCTTACGGCCTCAAGAAAGAGACCTTCAAATCCGGGACATCGGCGGGGCTCAGCGCGTAATTTCCGGGATGCATTGTGACATGTACAGTTTGCCATTGCAAGTAATGCAGGTTTTCCGGGAGGTTGGGCGGGAAATCGCCGGTCTCAAGCTGGCAACCGGCTTGAGGTGTGTTCCGGGGTGCGGGAGCTGTTGCGAAAGCCGGCAGGTGGAGGCTACGGTCGTTGAGGCTCTGCCCCTCGCCAAGGAGATCTATCGCCGGGGAGAAGAAGAAAAAATTCTCCTGGCCATTGACGAGAAAAACCTTCATGGGGATCCTTTATGTGTCCTTTACCGGCCGGACCTCCACCATCCCGGGCATGGCCGGTGTGCCCATTATGAGTTCCGGTTCCTCGTTTGCCGCCTTTTCGGTTTCGCAGCCCGAAGAGGGAAGTCAGGAAGGCTTGAATTCTCACCCTGTAAAATCATCAAGCAAAAGTACCCTGGTATCGTTGCAGCGGTTGACCGCTCCATCGGGGGAGGGCCTGTCCTGAGCAACGTCGAAGGGCCTGCCCTGAGCGTGGTCGAAGGGCCTGCCCTGAGCGTGGTCGAAGGGCCTGCCCTGAGCGTGGTCGAAGGGCCTGAGATCCCCATCTACCAGGATACATTCATGCGTATCGCAGCGCTCGAGCCTGGAACGGGTTTTCTCAGATACCCCGTCAACCAGGCGATCAGAAAGGCCCTCGAACGGTTCTATTGGAAAAGGTCCAAACCACACATGAAATCCGCCTAGGCGGATTTCATCCAACGCCCCTTCGCGGCTCTGCTCCTTGCTCCCTGCTCCCTGCCGAAGTCCCTTGCCTGTTTCCTCAAATTGGTATACATTCCGAGTCGCCTGTGCGACCTTCTTTTCACGTCTCTTCATCTTGAGGGGTGCGACGATGACCCACGATTATCGCCTAGCCAGGGAACGGATGGTCAGGAATCAACTGATTCCTAGAGGGATCTCCGATGAAAGGGTCCTGGCGGCCATGGAGAAGATCCACAGGCACCTGTTCGTGGAAGAAGCCTTGGCCGGCGAAGCCTACAACGACCACCCTCTGCCCATCGGGCATAAGCAGACCATCTCTCAGCCGTACATCGTGGCCCTCATGACGGAGGCTCTCAAACTGACGGCCGAGGAGAAGGTGCTGGAGATCGGGACAGGAAGCGGTTACCAGACGGCGATTCTGGCCGAATTGGCCCGAGCCGTTTACACCGTCGAGAGAGTTGAGCCTCTTCTCGATAAGAGCAGGCAGCTTCTTGAAAACCTCGGATACACCAACATTCGATTCAAGGTCTCGGACGGCACCCTCGGTTGGGAGGAGTTCGCGCCCTATGACGCGATCATGGTCACGGCAGGGGCTCCCAGGATACCACAACCCCTTCTGGATCAACTCGCCGACGGGGGGAGGCTGATTATTCCCATCGGGAATCGATACAGCCAGGATCTGATCAGGGTGAAAAGGGCCAAGAGCCGCTTCATTGAAGAAAACCTCGGGGGCTGCCGGTTCGTGGACCTCATCGGGAACCACGGCTGGAAGGACGAACGTTGAGCCTTCGGGAGACCCGCTATATTAAACAACTCCAGCCCGTCACGCTTCCCCTTTCCGCCCTCAAGGGCGTGGGCCCGAAGAGGGCTGTTCATTTCGCCCGGAAGGGCATTCACACCATTCTCGACCTCTTCTTCTTTACCCCTTTCCGCTATGAGGACCGGACTTGCGTGCGTCCAATCAGCGCGTGCGAGGAAGGGGCGCTCTCCCTGGTTCAAGGCAGGGTGATCTCCGGCGGGGAGGAGAGGTTCTTTCCCGGAAGGATTCGGGTTTTCAAGATTCGGTTGAGGGATGACACAGGAGGTCTGGAGCTTCTCTGGTTCAACTACCGGAAGCCTCACCTTGCACGGTTCACCACTCCGGGCACGGAGCTCTTTGCCCACGGCACGGTGAAGATGAATCGGGGCCGCCTGCAGATGATCCAACCGGAGCTCTGGACTCGTGAGGGCCGAAGCGACGGCTTGGGCTTTTACCCCGTATACTCATCCATCGCGGGAGTCTCCCCCACTCTCCTGCGCACGATCGTCAGGAAAGCTCTGGACGAATATCCGGACACGATCACAGACCCCGTTCCTAAGGATATCACCGAGGCCCTCGGTCTGCCTCCTCTGGGCGAAGCGGTTCGGCATGTTCATTTCCCTCCCCGGGATTCCCTTTTCCACGACCTCAATCAACAGCGCACCCCGTACCACAGGAGACTTCTCTTCGATCGCTTCTTCCTGGTCATGCTCACGATCGCTTTCAGGAGAAAAGCCAGAAGCGCTCAGGAAGGCCCGGTCTGGGTTTGCCCGTCCGTGATCGAGCACGACCCGTCCGTGCTCTTCCCTTTCACTCTCACCTCAGACCAGGACAGGACGTTCCGGGATATCCTCCACGATTTCGGGTCTGGAAAACCCATGAACCGCCTTCTCCTGGGGGATGTGGGATGCGGAAAGACCGCGGTGGCGGCTCTGGCCGCCTGTGTGGCCGTCATGAACCATACCCAGGTGGCCGTCATGGCTCCTACCCAGGTTCTGGCTTTCCAGCACTTCGACTATTTTTCCTCTCTCCCCCCTGACATGGGATTCAGGCCCATTCTCCTGACAAGCGCTCTCAAGAAGTCCGACAGAGAAGATGGGTACAAAAAGATTCTGAACCGGTCCTGCAATCTGGTCATCGGAACCCAGGCACTGATCCAGGATGAAGTCCGGTTTTCCAACCTGGGTCTGGTTGTCATCGACGAGCAGCACCGTTTCGGTGTGAGGGAGCGTGCCCTCATGGATCGGAAGGGAAGACACCCTCATCAACTGGTCATGACCGCCACGCCTATTCCCAGAACCCTGGCCATGACCGTTTACGGGGACATGGACATATCCTTGATCACGGAGTATCCGGCCGGCCGCCGGGCAGTCGTCACCCGCATGGCAAAGGGGGAGCAGAAAAGGGAGGTGTTCGACCTCCTGAGACGCCGGCTTAGCCTGGGGCAGCAGGCTTTTGTGATCTGCCCGGTCATCGAGGGATCAGAGGATGCGGACTTCAAGAGCGCCGTCGAGATGGCCGAGCGGCTCAAGAAGATCCTGAGTCCTCCTTTTCGAATCGGGCTGATGCACGGCCGTTTGGCAGCCCACGAAAAGGATGCCGTGATGAGCGATTTCCGCAGGGGAAAAATCCACCTGCTTGTAGGAACCACGGTGGTCGAGGTGGGCGTCCATGTCCCGGCTGCCACGGTCATGATCGTCGAGCACCCTGAGCGCTTCGGCCTGGCCCAGCTTCATCAGCTCAGGGGACGAGTCGGCAGGGGCTCCGAAAGGGGGGTCTGCGTGCTCATGGTTTCCCCCGGTCTTTCCGACAGGGCCATGTCCAGGCTGCAGATCATGACGGAAAGTCACGACGGTTTTGAAATCGCGGCCAAAGACCTTGAACAGCGAGGGCAAGGCGAACTCATCGGCATGAGGCAGGCAGGCCTTGGGGAACTGGAGCTCTCAGAGATGATGAGAGAACCCGACCTTCTCCTTCTGGCAAAGGAAAAGGCCGATCTCCTGCTGGAGTCCGACCCTGCACTCGCTCACCCCGCTCACCGCGGTCTCAAGAACTTCATCGACTCCGTTCTGAGAAGACCGATCGATCTGTAGTTTCTCTTTTTTAAGTGTTTGACCCCCTGTTCGTTTTTAGATATAAAATAAAGTTTACATCATTTTCAACGAGTTACAGGGGGTCGAGCCATGCAGGGATTCAGGAGAATGGATCGTCTGCCGCCCTACATGTTCAAGGTGGTGGACAAGCTCAAGATGGATCTTAGGCGCGACGGCGTGGATATCGTCGATCTGGGGATGGGAAATCCGGATCTCCCCACGCCGCGTCACATTGTGGAGAAGCTGGTCGAGGCGGCTCAGAAGTCTCAAAATCACCGGTACTCGGCGTCGGCCGGTATCACCAAGCTGAGACACGCCATTGCGGACTGGTACATGCGGCGCTGGGGTGTGGAGATCGACCCCGAAGAAGAAGCCATCGCCACCATAGGGGCCAAAGAGGGACTTTCTCACTTTGTCCTCGCCACCGTCAGCCCCGGAGATGTGGTCTTTGCCCCAAACCCTACTTATCCCATTCATCCCTACTCGGTCATCATCGCCGGCGGCGATCTTCGGAGCATTCCCATTGGACCGGACAGGGATTTCTTCGAGGATCTGCTCAGTGCCACAAAGCAGACCTGGCCGGCTCCTAAAATGCTCATCCTCTCTTTCCCCCACAATCCCACCACCGCGGTGGTGGACCGGGTCTTTTTCGAAAAAATCGTGGACTTCTGTCGTGAACACGACATGATCGTCGTTCACGACTTTGCCTATGCGGACCTGGTTTTCGACGGGTACACGCCTCCGAGTTTTCTCCAGATCCCGGGCGCGAAAGAGATCGGGGTGGAATTCTTCACCCTTTCCAAGAGCTATTCCATGCCAGGATGGCGCGTCGGCTTTTGTGTGGGAAACCCCGAGCTCATCGCCGCGCTGAGAAGGATCAAAAGCTATCTCGACTACGGCATGTTTCAGCCCATTCAAATCGCGGCCATTATCGCCCTCAACGGACCCTATGATTGCGTCCAGGAGATCGTGGATATCTATCGCCAGCGACGGGATGCGCTGGTGGACGGGTTGAACCGCGTCGGATGGGTCATCGAAAAACCCAAAGGGACCATGTTTGTATGGGCCAAGATCCCGGAGCAGTACATCAAAATGGGCTCCATAGAATTTGCCAAGATGCTCATGGTAAAAGCCAAGGTGGCTGTCTCCCCCGGCATCGGCTTCGGCGAATATGGGGATGACCATGTTCGCTTTGCGCTGATCGAAAACCCCCACCGCATCGGTCAGGCAATCCGGGGGATCAAGCAGGTGCTGTAGGGAGAGGGCGCACGGCGCACGGGACACGGGGCACGGCATCAGCATTCATGGGGGCGGTGCTCCCAGACCGTGCGCCGTGTCCCGTGCGCCGTGTCCCGTAACTATCTCATGATGAAGGAAGATTTATGAATCAAGTCAACATCGGCATCATCGGGTTTGGAACCGTCGGATCAGGAACCCTGGAAATCCTCATCAACAACCGGGAAATCATCGCGAGCCGGGTCGGCTGTGAAATGGTCGTCAAGAAGATCGCGGACCTCGACATCACCCGCGACAGGGGAATTCCTGTCCCTTCCGGGCTCCTGACGACCGATGCGATGGAAATCATCCGGGACCCCAGTATCCACATCGTCGCGGAACTCATGGGGGGCCTCACCGATGCCAAGGCCTTTATCCTCAGGGCCATGGAAGCCGGAAAGCACGTCGTCACCGCCAACAAGGCCCTGCTTGCCGAACACGGCCGGGAGATTTACGGTGCGGCTGAAAAGCATGGCGTGAGCCTGGCTTTCGAGGCAAGCGTCGGGGGCGGCATCCCGGTGATCCGTTCCTTGCGGGAAGGTCTTTCGGCAAATCGCATCAAAACCATCATGGGGATCCTCAATGGAACCTCCAACTACATTCTCACCCGGATGTCGCAGGACGAGCTTCCCTACGGCAGGGCTGTTGAAGAGGCGATCAGGCTGGGTTACGCGGAAGATCCGCCTACCCTGGATGTGGACGGCACCGATGCCGCGCACAAACTGGCCATCCTTGTGTCCATCGCCTTCGGCCGGCCGGTCCCATTTAAAAGCATCTATCGGGAAGGCATTGACCACCTCACGCCGGACGATATCCGTTTTGCGAGCGAGTTCGGCTACTGTCTCAAGCTGCTCGCCATTTCGAGGAATCTGGGAGACAGGGTCGAGGCGAGGGTGCACCCGGCCATGGTCCCCCTGGACCACATCATGGCCAATGTGAACGGTGTGTACAACGCCATTTATATCGACGGTGACTTTGTGGGGCCGAATCTCTACTATGGCCATGGGGCCGGCAGGAAACCCACGGGAAGCGCCGTTGTTTCGGATCTCATGCACCTCGGCCGGCAAATCCGGTGCGGCGTCAAGAGCATCATCCCTCCCCTGGCCCATGTGCAACCGCCTCGTCGAGAATTTGCCATTCAACCGATCGAGGAACTTCGCACCTCCTACTACTTCAGGTTTTCCGCCAAAGACAGACCCGGTGTGCTGTCAAGAATATCCGGTATTCTCGGCGACAATGACATCAGCATATACTCGGTGATCCAAAAGGGACGGGAAGTGGACGGGTCCGTGCCGGTCGTCATGCTGACCCATGAGGCCAAGGAGAGCAGCGTTCGAAAGGCCCTGGAACACATGGAGCACCTCGATGTGCTCACGGACAAAACCATGACGATCCGGGTGGAAGCCAGTAAGCAGTAAGCAGCATGCAGTGAGCAGTCGGCATGCGGTAGGATCGATTTAAGGAACCGAAACCCATCATGTAGGAGCGAGCTCCCGCTCGCGAATCGCAGGCAGGAGCCTGCTCCTACACTTGTGGGATTGGCAAACTCATCATCGTACTTTTGCGCACTTTAGACGAAGTCCCTGAGCACGTCGAAGGGGCATTTTCCTATGACCAACACGAAACATATCGTCCTCATCGGAGACGGCATGGCAGACTACCCCCTCGAAGAGCTGGGGGGAAAGACACCCCTGGAAGCGGCCGTGACACCTCACATGGACCGCATTGCCGCCTGCCGAATCGGGCTGGCCAGGACCATTCCCGAGGGCATGGAGCCTGGAAGCGACGTGGCGAACCTGTCTCTTCTGGGTTACGATCCCAGGAGGTACCACACCCGCCGCGCTCCCTTCGAAGCAGCCAGCATGGGGGTGGAACTGGAGCCCGGCGACGTGGCGTACCGGATGAACCTGGTCACGCTGGATCGCCGATCCGACCACGAGATCCTCATGATCAGTCACAGCTCGGGAGACATCCCGGCCGAAGACGCGGCGGAACTTGTCCGGCACTTGAAAGATCACCTCCGCTACCCTGGAATCCACTTGCACCGGGGCGTGGGCTACCGTCATCTTCTGGTCTGGGAAAACGGGCCCGAGAACGTGTTGACCATTCCTCCTCACGATGTGCTGGGGCAGGACATGGCCCCCTACCTCAAGGACTCTGCCGAAAACCCTGTTCCCGGCCTGATTCAACGCTCATGGCCTCTTCTTGCAGACCACCCGGTCAATCGGGCTCGCAGGCAAAAGGGTGCGAGAGAAGCCAACTCCATATGGCTTTGGGGACAGGGCAAGGCGCCCACGATGCCCAAGTTTAATGAGAAATACGGTCTCACCGGAAAGGTGATCTCCGCCGTGGATCTTATCCGGGGCATAGGCATCTATGCCGGCTTCCGGCCCATCTACGTGGAAGGAGCCACCGGTTATCTGAACACCAATTACCAGGGAAAAGCGGAAGCCGCGATCCGTGAGCTCAAGGACGTTGATTTCATTTTCGTCCACGTGGAAGCCCCGGATGAAGCCGGGCATGCCGGTAGCCGGGAGGAAAAAATCGAAGCCATCGAGCGATTTGACAAGCGCGTGGTGGGGACGGTTCTCGAGGGGTTGAAGCAGTTTGAAGACTACCGTGTCATGGTGGCGAGTGATCACCTGACGCCCATCGCGAAGAGGACTCACACCGGTGAACCCACGCCCTTTGCCTGGGCGACCAGGCAGGAACTTGAGGCGAGAGGCCAAGGTCGGCCCTTCACGGAACAGGCCGCGCTCGGCAGCGGCCTGTTCATCGAGGAAGGCCACAAACTCATGAACGCCTTCATCTTCGGCCAGACTTAAAATCCCTGAACGTTTTAGCCACCGGTCTTTTCCGATGCGGGTGTTCCATCCAGCATTTCACTTCAACAGCTCTTGCAAACACCTTTGAACGATACCCACGATTCAGGCCGATTCATCCTACCCATTTATAGCAAAACATTAATCAATACCAAATAGTTATATCCTTGGAAGGCTTCCGAGCTTCTTTTCCCAAAACTCTTTTTCTTTCAGTCTCCAGTCTGGACCTCCAAATTTCTTGTCATAGATATATCCTAATCGAGCGATGCACTTTACCCAGGGATTTAGATTCTTTCGCTTGGATTCGAGGACGTCAGCGACAAAGACAGCTATATCGTCTATCGCTTCTTTCGGCACATAATAAGATGCGCCGTTCTGAGCAGATTTCTTCAGACTCTCAGCAGATAACGCATGTGCCGTTAACATGATAGTGGGCAAATTCTTTTTGGTCGATATCCTTAAAAGATCAAACCCTTTCACACCCATGATGTCCAGGATTACAAGATCGTATTCGTTCCTTTCGAGCAGTCTTTCAGCGTCTTCGAAAGACTTCACAGCGTCTACCTTGCAAACATTCAGAAGTTCGACCAACGTTTCAAGAATGTCTCTTTCGTCATCCACAATCAATATTCTCTTTCCGGCGATGCTTCGGTTATTCTTCATTTCTCCCCCTTTCATAAAACCCGCTTTTCTCTCTTGCGTTTGTCCCCGACAACTTCTTGCAAAAATTCCGGCCTACGGCAACAAAATACGGTTTTCGAGCAAACTTCCTTGATATTCTTGTCAACAATATTGTAAAAAAATTGTTGACAATCTTATCGCCAACGATAAAATCACGCCTGATTCGCCTGAGGAAAGCTATGGAAGCCAAAGTGGCAAAAATGACGGGCGGACCCTCAATCGGGAAAGTCCTTGAAGTCTATGCGGAATTAAGAAGAAAAATATTTTCCGGATACTATTTACCAAGACAGCACTTGGTCGAATCTGAAATTTCCGAGGCCCTAGGAGTCAAAAGGGCAACGATCAGGGAGGCTTTGAGACGCCTCGCTTCTGAGGGCCTCGTTGAAGTTCGTCCGTACCGAGGGTGTCTCGTAACGGATGTCTCGATTCAGGATGCATTTGAAACCTACCAGATCGAGGCTGCGCTGGAAGGCTTTGCTGCCTACCTAGCCACAGACCTCATTGGTGGCAAAGATCTAGAGATGCTGGAAGCGCTCATTCGTGAATCAACAGCTCTGGATCCAAACAAAGTGGAAGAATGGGAACGCTACAATCGCCAAATCCACAAAATTATAATTAAAGCCTCTGAGAACGAAAGACTCATCAAACTTATCAAGAACAATGTGAAGTTTAGCAATTACTGGTTCATCGTTCTCTCAACTCCCGGACAGATCCCCAAGAAGAATCAGGAGCATTGCCTTATTTTGAAAGCAATCAAGAAGGGAGATGCACTAAAATCCAGGGAAATCCTGGAGAAGCATATCCTCGATGCAGCCGAGGATATCCGAGAAAGACTCCAGAAAATGCTACTGTTTCCCAAAGCCTGAGAATATTAGTCGCAATGAAGTTCACGGCCCGCAAATCGTTTGTGTACATTTTCCAATTTTGTGTCGCTTTACAGGAAGAATTCGAAGAAAAGGAGGTGGTACAACAACAGAAATCATGATGAAGACGGCATGTCAGAGTCGAGCATGAAAAAACCTCTATGAAGAAAGGAAAACGTCATGAGAACACGCCTTGCCATCTGCCTTATAGTATTCTTCACCCTCCTTATTGGTACAGCAGCATTAAACAATGCTCTGGCACAAACAAAGAACTCCCGAACATTAAAGCTGGCAACCCTATATTCTGAAGGCAAAGAGCTGTTTGAGACGGTAAAGTTTTTCACCACTGAAATAGAAAAGCGAACTGGCGGGCAAATTAACTTCAAGATCTTCCCAGGAAATTCCCTTGTTCCAGCAAACCAAGCTCTCTCGGGTGTTCATACGGGGGTCGTAGACACGGCCTTTGTTCCTGCGGCCTACGAGCAGTCTTTGTGGCCCTTGACAGGGCTCACGATGACATTTGGGGCTCCCAACATTACTTACGAAAAATGGAGGACAATACACGACCCAATCAGAACTATCCTGAACGAAAATATGAGCATCGATGTGGTTATTCTCGGCATGCCACATGTATTGACATACTTCTATTACTCCAAGAAACCCGTTACCGGAAAGCTTTCCGATTTCGACCGCTCACTCGTCAGAAGCGCCGGAGGAGCGTATGATGCTTCCTTCGAAGCTCTTGGTTGTGCACCTGTGAAGATCCCTGCCTCAGAAGTCTATATGGCTCTCCAGAAGGGAACGATCGACAGCGGGTGGAACATCTATAGTAGATATGTTGAGGCTAAGCTTTACGAAGTGGCTCCATACGTAGTTGTGGTACCCAAGGGAATGGTCATAAGCGGCCAGCACTTTGTCATAAACAAGGGAGTATGGAATAGCCTGACGCCGGAAATAAAAGATGTATTCATGAAAGTCGGAACAGATGTTGTCATATTTACCAATGACCGCTCCGCTCAGTCCGACAACAATATTCTCGATAATGTCCTTCCGAAACTGAAAATCACGCCTGTAATCATGGATGAAGCAGAAAACAAAACCCTGATCAAGAAGCTTGACAAAGTGTGGGACCCCACTATCGGCAAGTACGGAAAACCCGGTGAGGAAATAGCAAAACTTCTTGGAGTCCGATAAGCTGTTTTGAGCTAAATATCCACTCGTTTTTAGCGGGGAGCAGATATGTTTGCCAACTTTTTTCTAAAAGTGCACCGAGGAGCGGATTTCTTAAATGCACTGATGTTTTTTCTCATAACCGCTGGAGTGCTAGTGGCCGTCTCAGGCAGGTACTTATTCCGCGTCCCTTTACCAGGCGCCATGGAACTGGCTTATTTTGCAATGTTGTGGTGCGCGTTCTTGCAAACAGGCAAAGCGCTATATGAGGGCAGACATATCGGCACGCCTTTTATCAAGGAACGTCTGTCGGGTAAATCAGAGGCAGCGGTAGGCATTTTTGTTAATCTGATCATTCTTTTCTCTTCAGCATTTCTAACCTGGTATTCGGCCAAATTCACATGGGATTCGTACGTTCGCAAATGGTATTATTCCGGTTCCCTGCCTCTCCCAAAGGTCTTTCTTTATGGGATTATGGCCTTAGGTTCCCTTTACCTCACCATCATAGCACTTATTAAAATCTTAGATTACCTTGGCCAGATAAGAAAGGGATAAAATGGAATCAAGCATAGCACCCGCTGTGATACTGAGTGGAATCCTGCTGATTTTACTATTCATAGGCGTGCCGATTGCTTTTGTTCTTGTTTTCCTGGGCCTTCTGGCTTGCTTCTTTTGGATTGGAATGTCTTCCATCATTCAAATTGTTCAGGTCTTCTATGCAACCTGCTCTTCGGATATCCTTTTGTGTCTTCCCTTGTTTCTCGTTATGGCAGAGGTAGTCGTCATTGCAGGGATAGGAGAAGATCTTTTCAATTCCGTCAAAACGTGGGCTGGACGCCTCCGCGGAGGTGTCTCCGCAGCAACAATTGTCGGTTGTGGCTTGTTCGCAGCCATATGTGGTTCGAGCACCGCCACCATCGCGGCGGTCGGCACTGTTGCCCTCTTAGAAATGTTGCGCCTTGGCTACAATAGAAGTTTCGCAGCCGGAACGGTCGGAGTGGGTGGCACTCTTGGTGTGATGATACCGCCGAGCATAATCATGATCCTGTACGGAGCGCTGGCTGACGAATCCATAGGAAAGCTGTTCATAGCGGGTGTTGTTCCTGGCATCTTACTGACCATAGGGTATGTTTTTATTTCTCTAATGAGGGGTTATGTAAATCCCTCTATCGCTCCAATACCCAGTGAGAAAACGCCCATCAAACAAAAGATGTATGCTTCAAGAACGGTATTTCCTTTTGTCGGGATTCTTGTCGCGATGTTCTGGGCATTCTATACGGGCGTAGCCACTCCCACAGAAGTTGCAGCGGTAGGCGTTCTGGCATCTATTGTGATCGCCTTACTAATGAGAAGGATTAACCTTCGGGGATTGTACGAGGCGACCAGGAAAGCAGGAGTGACGACAGCCTTTGTCCTTTTTATCATCGCGGGCGCTAAGTTTTTTACATTTACCATTTCCGCGACCGGCGTTTCTGACCTGCTGACCGCTTCAATTTCCAATCTCGGGCTGTCTCCGAAGCAACTGGTACTAATGATGATGTTTGTTTATTTGATTATGGGTTGCTTCATCGATCCGGCGGGGATGATGACCCTTACAATCCCTTTTTTCCTCCCCGTTCTATCAGCAGCGAATGTCGATCTTGTTTGGTTTGGTGTACTAGCGACAATAAATTCAGAACTAGGCTACTGTACACCTCCTTTCGGCTTTAACCTTTTCGTTTTAAAAGGAGTAGCTCCTCCGGAGGTGAGTATCCAGGATATTATTCTCGGCGTATTGCCATTTCTAACCATGACTTTCTTGCTACTAATCCTGGTACTTTTGTTTCCACAATTGGCGCTTTGGCTGCCTTCAAGGATGTAAACCAATTCCCTAATAAATTGTTTTAAGATTGAGGTGCGAAACACATAGAAAGGCAGGCTTCATAGATGTCACTGGATTTACCGGGCGAAGTGGTTTTGTCTGATCTGACAGTTCGAGATGGATTTCAAGCTGAAACGCATGTTGTTCCAACTGAGGCTAAGCTCTATATCATAGGACAGCTTGTTGAGGCGGGCTTTAAGCAAATGGAGGTGACGGCTTTTGCTCCGCCTCGTTTTCAACCTCAGTTTAGGGACTGGGAGGACGTCCTGAAAGGTTTGCCTGACAGGGAGGATGTGATTTATTCCTGCGTGACAACAGGAAAAAGGGCAACAGAGAGAGCCTTGGATGCAAGAAAAAAGGGATACCGGGTCGACAGGATACTCTTAGGAATTCTTCCTGCAAGCGAAAGACTGAATAAGATTGTTCTAGGGTTGAACTACGCCGAAACGTGGAGTTGGATTCGGGAAACGGTGAAAGCAGCCCACGATTTGGGTATGCGGGTAAATGCCTTCTTGACGGGGATTTTCAGTCCCCCAGATCCTGCGGAAAAGCAAATCAATCTCGTCGAGCGGGCGTTGGAGTTCATTGAGCGTGCATTTGAGCTTGGGGTTGACGATATCGAGCATCCTGATCATCTCGGTGAAGCCTTACCAGATCGGGTCGCTTCCTATTTCCAAGAAGTCATGCACCGGTTTCCCAATCCAGATTTACATGTCTTTCATGTTCATGATGCGCGAGGATTTGGAATCGCATGCTACTTCGCGGCAATGCAGCAAGGTATCAGGCGCTTTGAGACCACTATGGGAGGACTCGGCGGTTGGCCTTCAAATTTTGTTGATGGGTCACCTGTACCCGGGTTGATCGGGATTTCGGAGGTAGCTAGGCGACCCGGACTTGTTTCAACGGAAGATTTTCTGGTTATGCTGGATGGAATGAAGATTTCTACGGGTATCGATGTAGGCAAGATTCTGAGATTAGGGAACATGATTGAAAGAATCGTCGGGCGAGAGTTATGGAGTTTTACTCTCGGCACCGGGCAAGGCAGGCCGGGGTCGGGGCTCCTGCCCACCTATCAAGAGTACCATTCGGACAAAGGATGAGTGAATTCATGGTGAAAAAGCCGGAACTGACTTACGACGAGTTGAAGCCCAATAAGGAATTCGAGCCATATCAAATGGTTGTTGATGACACTATGGTCGGTAAATTCCTGGCGACCATTGAGGATGACAATTCCATCTACAGAAATGCGAGTGCAGCCAAGCAGTGGGGTTATGGCAGGGCCCTTGCGCCACACAGCTTGGCAGCTGTATACGCAAGGGCCTCCTACTTAAAAAACTACACCATGCCCGGCGGCGGAATATTGGTGAAGCAGGACTTTCACTTTTTCCGCCCTATTCAGATTGGAGACCACCTCTTGTGTAAGGCAAAAGTTATGGATCGTTTTCAAAGGAAGGGTCGAAAATACGTTGTGATAGAAACATCGACTTACAACCAAAATCGGGAACTGGTCTCTACGGTGAAAATAGAAGCTATTTGGCCCAAGTGAGGACATTCAGAATGAATAGAAAAGATGAACGTCTCTCAGTATTCGCCGGAAAGACGCTAGCCGTCTTGCGGAAAAGAGTCACTCAGCGGATGATAAACGAATGGGCTGAGGTCTCAGGTGACTTCAACCCACTACATGTCGATCCGGAGTTTGGCAAAACGACCTTTTTTGCTACGAATATCGCCCACGGTCCTATGATTCTCTCATTCGTAATCGAGTCACTCACGACGTGGTTTGGGAGACACTGGATATCGGGCGGAAGACTGGAAAACGTTAGGCTTGTTTCTCCAGTGCCTCCCGGAAGCGAAGTGGCAGTCGGCGGTGTTGTGACCAGCGTAGAGATGGCTGAGGGGAGCAGATCCGTGAATTGTGAAATCTTCGCAAAACATCAAGATGATCGTCTTATAATAACAGGAAATGCTTATTGCCAGATTGAGGGGTGATCATGCCCACAAGGGAATACACCCAGAAGGTAAGATCAGCTGAGGATGCTATCGACCTTGTTGAATCGGGAATGAGGTTGACAATGCCGCTTTGCTGTGGACTGCCTCAGGCACTCATTTCGGCTTTAATTGAACAGAAAGACCGTCTGAGCAATGTGGAGTTGGTGAGCGGTCTCCAGATGGAATACAATTTTCTGGCGGATGGATTAGAGAATTCTTTCACATTCCGTACTTGGCAATGCTCCCCTGCTATCAGACAATACCTACCAAAGGGGACGGTGAAATACATTCCCATGAGGCAAGGGGATGCCGTGGAGGTCTTCGGAAAGAATGGTCCCTGGCCCATTGACGCTGCTCTGATTCAGGTGACACCGCCCGACAGTGACGGCAACATGAGTCTTGGTGTTTCAATTGGGCACGCTCTTCCCCTAGCCAAGCAAGCCGAATTGGTTATTGCCGAAGTCAATGAGCGGATGCCTAGAGTGTTTGGTGACACATTTATCAACATCTCCGAGGTACATGCTATTGTCGAAACCGACTTACCTTTATTGAATTACTATTCAAAAACTCGATATGACAATAGAGAGAAGATAATCGCGACCAGAGTTGCTGAGTTAATCCCGAATGGGGCGTTCCTTCAGATTGGAATTGGGACAATTCCTGAAGCCATCCTGATAGCGCTACAGGATAAGAGGGGCATAGGTTTTTTCGGCATGGGGGTGGATGGTATTGTAGATTTATATCATTCCGGGGCAATGGATCCCGTCCATGAAAGGCACCAAGGGCCGAGAGTTGTCGTCACAGAAACATTAGGAACCGAAAAAATCTTTAAATTTATACACGAAAATAAAATGGTGAGAGGATATCCCATTCCTAAAATCATTAATTCTAGAGAGGCAGGCAAAATCGACAAGTTCGTCTCCATCATTTCAGCTATCGAGATGGATATCTTCGGACAGGTCAATCTGGAGACCATTGGAGGAAGGCAGGTAAGTGCCGTGGGAGGAAGCTTCGATTTTCTGGAGGGCGCCCATTTTTCTGTGGAAGGAAAGTCGATCATTGCTATGACTTCAACCTCGCCTGACGGGAAAAACTCACGTGTTGTTTCGAATTTACCTCCTTGGACAGCCGTCACCATACCGAGACACTGTGTTCATTATGTCATTACGGAATATGGTACGGCCAATCTGTACGGAAAGGATTTAGTGGAAAGAGCAAAAGCACTAATTGCTATAGCGCACCCTGATTTCAGGGAGGCCTTATTGAAAGACTTAAGGGACAGGAAGGTGGGGTTATGAGCCTTGAGGAAATAAAGAGGGAGCAGAAAAAATGGGCCGCCGGGTACGAAATTGATAAAATGCCTCAACGGAAAAGCGATGCCGGACTTGATCTTTCTGTTCTGTACACGCCGATCGACCTGGAATCTATTGATTACAACACTGATATCGGATTTCCAGGCCGATATCCTTTCACAAGAGGGGTTTACCCTGGGATGTATCGGAAGGTCCCGTGGCAAATGCGTCTCTATTCGGGTTTCGGAACCGCAGAAGACACAAACAAACGATGGAAATATCTTCTTGAGAAGGGGAATAATGGTGTTGCCGTCGCTTTTGATCTACCCACTCAGCTGGGGCTTGATTCAGATCATCTCCGCGCGGAGGACGAGGTCGGCAGGTTGGGTGTGGCCGTCGACACCCTCCGAGACATGGAGATACTCTATGCCGATTTACCATTGGATCGAATCGTCTCTTCTTTTAATATCAACGCACCAGCCGCAATCATACTGGCGATGTATATTGCCCTCGGAGAGCGTCAAGGCATCCCCCCAGAAAAACTGTCTGGCACCCTTTCAAACGATATTCTCTGTGAATATGTGTCACGTGGTATGTGGGTGTTCCCGCCTCCTTCAGCCTTGCGCTTAGCCGCGGATGTCGCCGAGTATTCTACGAGAAAAATGCCTCGATTCTACCCTTTCAACATAAGGGGCATCATTATGAGGGAAGCCGGAGCCAACATGATTCAAGAGGCTGCTTTCTCGTTTTCCAACGCGTTAGCCTATATTGAGGAAATATGTTCAAGAGGAATTCCTTTTGATGACTTTGGCCAGAGGATATCCTTTTTTTTCGCTACAGGGCTCCACATCTTCGAGGAGGCTGCAAGATATAGAGGTGTAAGAAAACTCTGGGCCCGAATTGCTCGAAATAGACTCGGAGCCAAGAACCCGAAATCCATGCTCTTCAGATTTACCGGAACGGTTGGAGGCAGCTGTTACAGAGCCAAAGAGCCTCTTAATAATCTTGTGCGAGGGGCATACGGCCTTTTGGGTAACATTCTGGGGGGAGCTCAAGGCATGCTGCACCCGGCATGGGACGAACCTTTCGCGATCCCTACAGAGGAGTCTGCGCTCCTAGCTCTGAGAACTCAGCAGATTTTAGCTTATGAAACAGGGGTTACCAATGTTGTAGATCCTTTGGGGGGATCCTATTTTGTGGAGGCTTTGACTCGGCACTTTGAAAATCAAATTGCTTCCGAGGTCGAAAAAATAGACAAAATGGGAGGTGCAGTTAGAGCTATCGAAGAAGGCTACATGCAAGAGGTCATAGCAAGCGAAGCGTACCGCTCATTGAGAGAAGAGAAATCCGGCAAAAAGATTGTGGTGGGTGTTAACAAGTTCGTGTCAGAGGATAAATCGCAATCTGAGAGCGAAAGGGCTTTCCACAAAGCGGATCCTAGCACAATAGGGAAGCAAGTTCAGCGCCTGAATACGATAAGAAACGAGCGCGATCACAACTCAGTGTCCGCCGCCCTGGGAGAACTCAGGGAAATAGCGGCAGGAAAGGAAAACCTGATGCCTTACCTTATCAAGGCTGTCAAGGCATATGCCTCAATAGGAGAAATGATGGAGGCGCTGGAAGATGTTTTCGGGCATTTCAGGGAGCCTGTTAAAATATAGTGAGGTTCATGTATGAACAAGCAGCGAAAGGCCAGAGTTCTCGTCGCCAAAGCGGGCCTTGATGGACACGACAGAGGAGCGAAAGTTGTAGCACGTGCATTGAAAGATGCCGGCCTCGAAGTTATCTACACCGGACTACATCAGACCCCTGATCAAATAGTGAGGATTGCAATCCAGGAAGATGTAGATGCTATTGGCTTGAGTCTTCTGTCGGGCGCGCATCTTTCGACCTGCAAAAGAATTCTCGAAGGTCTCGCCGAAAAGGGGCTGGAAGATATTGCCCTAGTCGTAGGAGGTACCATTCCAAAGGCTGACATCAACCAGCTTAAGGAAATTGGAGTCACTGAAGTCTTTCCTACGGAATCCGACATCGATGTGATTGTGTCTTTCTTTACGCGGATCTCTCAACATTAGGAGGATGGGGGTATGGATCTTTTCTTGACAGAAGAACACCGCATCTTTCAATCGCAGATTCAACGATTCTGTGAAGCTGAGATAGCCCCCTTGGTGAACGAATCCGAAGAAACCGAGTCGTTACCGATACAGCTATTTCCAAAAATGGGCCAATTGGGCTACCTTGCTGTACGCTATCCTGAAGAGTATGGCGGCTCAGGGGTGGACAAACTGACGGATGTCATAATTAGAGAAGAGATGTCCCGTGTCTGCCAGGGAATAGCCAGTAGCTGGTCATCGCATTCCCATCTGGCAACATTTCCGATCTATCGCGCCGGCACGGATGAGCAGAAGCAAAAGTACTTAGTCCCTGCCATTAAAGGCGAGAAGATTGGCGGTTTTGCGTTGACTGAGCCAAATGCCGGCTCAGACACAAGGTCGATAGAGAGCTATGCCAGAAAAGCTGGCAATCATTACATCCTAAATGGGGCCAAGACATTCATTACCAACGCTCCAGTTGCCGATTTCATCACTACCGTAGCTTATACGGATAAGACAAAGGGCTACCGTGGAATTAGTGTTTTCATAATAGACCGGGGTATGCCAGGGCTAATAGTCAAAAAACTGAAGAAAGAGGGCATAAGGTCTTCCGAGACAGGGGAATTAGTCTTTGAAGACTGCCTCGTACCCGTTGAAAATCTTCTAGGTCGGGAAGAGGGGAATTACGGTCTTATCATGGAAACTCTTAGCGAAGGGCGAATCGGCGTCGCAGGCAACATGCTGGGTGTAGCAAGGGCATCCTTCGAGGCTGCCCTGAAGTACTGCAAAGAGCGGGTGCAGTTCGGTAAGCCTATCGGAAAATTCCAGGCGATCTCCCACAAGCTTGCTGATATGGCTGTGCAACTCCAAGCAGCGCGACTCATGGTCTACTCGGCGGCCAAGAAACTTGACATGGGAACGGATACTGTCCTTGATGCTTCTGCAGCGAAACTTTTCGCTTCAGAGGTGGCGGTGAAAATAGCCAGAGAGACGGTGCAAATTTTCGGCGGCTATGCGTTTATGAGAGAATATCCCGTCTTTAGATACCTCCGAGACGCCCTGGTCTATACCATTGGGGAAGGAACCTCCGAAATCCAGCGAAACATCATTGCCAGGGAGCTCGGATTCTGACAACCCTTATCGTTTTGTGCCCAGAAGGGGAGCAAAAGAGATGCTGATTGGCGAAATTATCTCGATGAACGCGTATAGGTTTCCCGGCAAGGTGGCATTGATCACGGAACAAGGTCGACTCACTTACAAAGAACTTAAAGAAAATGCCAATCGTATCGCCAATTTTTTGCTCAGCCTTGGTATTAAGAAGGGTCAGAGGATTGCCCTGTTAGACAAAACAAGTATGACCTGTATAGAGACAACGACAGCCATAACAAAGACCGGCGCTATTCTGGTCGGCATCAACAACCTATTGAATCCAAAAGAGCTTCTCAAAGTCCTTATAGACTGCGATCCCTCAATTCTCATTTTTGGAGCGGAATATCAAGAGGTTGTCGGAAATGTGAAGGGAGATTTAGACCATATAGTCTATTTATGCCAAGGGGACTGCAATTGGGCTCAATCTGTCGATAGTGGTGCCCGGGATGCCTCAACTGAGAAGCCGTCAGTTCTGATTGATGAAGATGAACCGTTCATGATTCTATATACAGCAGGGACAACAGGTGAACCCAAAGGCGCCGTCTATACGCATAGAGCGTTTTGGGACAACCTTTTGATGACGGTCATCGATACGTACAAGCAAGGTTATGACGACATCTGGCTCGGGCCTGTTCCGATGTACCATATCGGTGGTTACGGAACTCTGCTGCGAATTTTTCTAATGTCGAACACCTTTGTTCTGAAGAGTAAGTTCGACGCGTCCGACTATCTCGCTACAATCGAAAGGGAACAAATAACTATTTTGTACGCTTACCCAACCATGATCAACGCAATTGTTCAAGCCCCTGGAGCGGAAAAGCACGATTTATCTTCTCTCAAGTTAGTGATTTATGGGGGATCGCCAATCCCGGAAAGTACTTTGGAAAAAGCACACAGGCTGTTCAAATGTTGCTTTATTCAAAGGTATGGGGCAACGGAATGCTGTGGCTCAGCTATCTTGATTCTTTCTCCGGATCAACACCGGCGCGCGCTGTCGGAAAAAGGGTCTGCAAAAAGGATCCTTCAGTCGGCAGGCAAACCCTGTATGGGGGTGAAGTTGCGGCTGTTGGATGAAAGGGATGAAGAAGTGACTGTAGCGGGTAAAAGTGGAGTTTTGCTTGCCCAATTGCAGGCACCGATGAAAGAGTATTGGCGTGCTCCTGAAGAAACAGGCAAAGTCCTCAAAAACGGTTGGCTGAGGCTGGGTGATATAGCCAAATTTGACGAGGATGGTTTTTTTTATCTTGTTGACAGAGAAAAAGACATGATTGTAAGTGGAGCACGCAACATTTATCCCAGAGAAGTCGAGGAAGTCCTATATTCACATCCCGCCATTCAAGAGGCTTGCGTCATTGGTGTACCGGATGAATACTGGGGAGAGGCTGTCAAGGCCGTCGTGGTATTACGGCCTGGAGAGGTGACCAGTGAGAATGAAATTATCAGTTACTGCAAACGGCATCTAGCAAGCTACAAGAAACCTAAATCGGTCGACTTTGTCATATCCCTGCCCAAAAACCCTGGCGGAAAAATATTGAAAAGAGAACTCAGGAAGAAATATTGGGAAGGAAAGGACCGATACATTCATTAGTCGATGTCACTCTCATGTGTTTAGGGGAAACGAAATGAGCATTTACAGGTATGGAGAACACCAACCGGTGATAGGGAAAGACTGCTACGTAAGCGATTCAGCTAGACTTATTGGAAATGTCATTCTGGAGGATAGTTGTTATATCGGCCATGGCGCAATTCTACGTGCTGATCACGGAATGATTCGAGTCGGTAGGGGAAGTGCAATTGAAGAAAACGCTGTAATCCACGTGCGGAAAGCTCAGAGCTACATCTTAGAAGTAGGAATCACCGTCGGTCATGGTGCGATTCTACACGGGGACCTTGTAAAAGCTTTTGCAGTTATAGGCATGGGCGCGGTAGTTGGTAGGGAAACCATTATTGGCGCATGGGCGATAGTGGCTGAAGGGGCGGTTGTCCCTAGGGGAGAGAGTGTAGAGGATGAGACTATCGTGGGGGGCGTCCCAGCAAAAACCATTGGCAGAGTCACATCGAAGCATAAAGAATACTGGCAGTGGGCAAAGGAAGTTTATAGGGATTTTGCGCGCGATTATGAGAGAAATCTAGTAAAGCTCAGTTGATGCTTTAAGAGATTTCCTAAACAAATTACAGTAGTCCAGGGCACTTGATCCTTCGAGAGATACCGATTGTATGCGGCCAACTTTTGAGACCATAGATTTCAAAAGACATTGTATATTTAGCCTCTCCAGATGCCTCTAAAATCGATGAGCATCACGGCCTTCAGAGTGCAACCTCTTCATAGACCTGCGATTTGCAAGAACTTGAGGACAGCGGGATGACAGGTTTAAGGAAGCCCCGCCATCGTATGGCTGTGTTCTGGATCCTTGCCATAGCTTATCTTTTCGTTTATTTCCATAGGGTTTCTTTGGCTGTCGTGGCATCCGAGCTGGCGGAAAGTTTTCATACCAGCGGAGCCTCTCTTGGAGTCCTAGCGTCCGCGTATTTTTACCTGTATGCCTTCATGCAATTGCCCGTCGGGTACATCACGGACTTTTTTGGTCCGCGAAAGACCATAACTGTGTTTCTGTGCATTGCTTCAGCAGGATCAATCCTTTTTGGACTCTCCACGAATATGCCTACGGCTGTAGTCGGACGAATTTTGGTCGGACTGGGTGTTTCAGCCGTTTTCGTACCTGCGCTCAAGGTACTTTCGGAATGGTATAAAAAAAACGAATTCGCCACGATGACGGGTTTACTGATGGCGGCGGGATCAGTGGGATGGCTTTCAGCGGCGACCCCCCTTGCTTTGTTGGTAGATTATGTCGGCTGGCGTTCTGCCTTTATGTTAATCGGTTTTGTAACCCTTGCCATCTCCGCCCTGGCTTGGGTTTTCATTAACGATGCCAGTTTTGATAATTCATCAAGGCAGAATCAAAAAAGAAAAGCGGTTTCGAAGACTAGTTTCTTGAATATCGGAAAGATGATACTCAGCCAAAAATACTTTTGGCCACCCGCCATCTGGATGATGCTTAGCTATGGCGCGCTGATTGGCTACGGGGGATTGTGGGGAGGGCCATATCTGATGAACATATACGGTCTTTCCAAAACGGAGACAGGTAATATTCTCATGATGGTAGGACTGGGAATGATGATCGGGGGCCCGGTATCAGGTTGGTTGTCTGATAAGGTCTTCCGCTCCAGGAAATCGATTGTTCTGCTAGGGGCATTTTGCTTCAGCATTCCATGGATTCTGCTTGTTTTCTGGACTGACAATTTGCCCGTTTTCGTACTGTTTTCATTGAGCTTTGCTATAGGTTTTGTGGATAGAGCTGTTAATGTCGTTCTCTTTGCTTCCAATAAGGAGCTCTTTCCAAGGGATATCGTGGGAACCTCCACGGGTCTTTTGAATATGTTTCCTTTCATCGGCGGCGCTCTGTTTCCACCGATTATGGGTTTCATAATCGACAGATCTCTCAGTGTCGCGCCAATCATGAGCTACAAGTATGCTTTTATAGTCTGTCTCGTTGCAGCAGTGGTTGGCCTAATCTCCGTTTGTTTCATGAGGGAAACGGCTTAAAGCTTCTGTCTGTTGGCTTGCTATGGAATTTTCGTGGAAATGCGGGGGAAGCCATGATGACGGAAAGGAACATGTCGGATGAAGACAACCTGGAGCCAATAGGATGGGCCGAGGCCTTGAAAGACGCCATATCTTAACAACCTACCAACTCGGAGAACTCGGTGCTCGTGCAGTCTATCAACACTCAACTCCTGAGAATTCATGGAAAGCCAGGGACAAATTCACCAAGTGGTTTGATGGGGAAGGTGAGTGTCCAGAATAAGTTGGACGAAGATTGGCGAAACCCTCCTTTTCGGCTATAGTCCCCATTTAACTCACCGCCATTACTCGGTTTTCTCTCCATGGCAGCATACTCCCCCGTAGATAAGTGGTCTGAAAAGACCAGCCCACCTGAGGCGGGCAAGGCCGGGAGCCCAGACCGCCCCTGGGCGGCCTTTGGAACTGAAGAAATGATCCCGCATCGTTTCCCGGGTGTCTGCATGCAAGCACCTTGGAACGTTTCCAAAATGATGCGCCACCCCTGAGCTTGACAGAAACCGCCCTTTTCACTATGGTGCACACGCAACCTGCAACAAGCGAACATAAATCAAAGGAGACAAACTCATGAACATTCTGTTTTTCGGTCCCAACGGCAGCGGTAAAGGAACCCAGGGCGCCATCGTCAAGGAGAAATTCAAGACCCCCCACATCGAGACGGGCGTCATATTCAGGGACAACATCTCCCGGGGCACGGCTTTAGGCAAAGAGGCCAAGGGATACATCGATCGCGGGGAACTGGTTCCTGACAGCATCACCATCCCCATGATCCTCGACCGCCTCAAAGAGGATGACTGCAAGCAGGGCTGGCTTTTGGACGGGTTCCCGAGAAATCTGGCTCAGGCTGAAGCCCTGGACAAAGCGCTCGGAAAGGAAGGGATCAAACTGGACATCGTCATCGAAATCGTTCTGGACAGAGACATCGCGAAGAAACGCATTATGGGTCGGCGTCTGTGCGTGAACGACAACAACCACCCCAACAACATTTACATCGATGCGATCAAGCCCAAAGACAACACGTGCAGGGTATGCGGCGGCGAACTCAAGACCCGCTCCGACGATCAGGATGAAGCGGCCATCGACAAGCGTCACAAGATCTATTACGATCCCGAAACCGGCACCGTGGCCGCCATCAACTACTTCAAGAGCCTGTCGGCCGGGAACAAGGGCGTGCCCAGGATCATCGAACTGGACGGCAGACCGGGAGTCAAGGAAGTGTCGAACGAGCTCATGGGCAAGCTGAAGTGATGGATCATGCGGACTGGGTAAAAACCGAGTTTCAGTCCCTGGTCGACTCGCACGGCTACCGCCTCACCCCGGCGGAAGAGATCGAAAGCCGCATCGCAAGGCTGAAAATTCGAATGAACGAGGAGGGCGTGGAAGCCCTGCTCGTGGCCCAGAAAACGGACTGCTTCTACCTCTCAGGGACCTCCCAGGACGCGTTGCTCTACTTGCCGTTGCAAGGCGATGCGCTCCTCCTGGTGAAGAGGGAACTGGAACGGGCCAGGGCTGAATCCCCCCTGCGGGCGATCACGGCTCTGACATCCCTCCGCCGCATTCCCTCGCTGATCCAAGAGCACACGGGCAAGCTTCCCGGAGTGATCGGCGTGGAAATGGATGTGCTCCCGGCCAAAGACTACTTTCGCCTTGTCTCCCTTTTCCCGGGGGCCCGATTCGCGGACGCATCCGAAATGATCAGGCGCTTGCGTGCGGTCAAGTCCCCTTTTGAAATCGCGCTGATGAGAAAAGCGGGTGAGATCGGCGAGAAAGTCTACCATCACGCAAAGCATGTCCTGAAACAAGGGATGACGGAGATCGAGTTCGGGGGTCTTCTGGAGGCTGAGGCCAAGACTTACGGTCATGAGGGTCTTCTCCGGGTGCGGTCCTACAATTACGAAGCCTACACCTGGCACGTGCTGAGCGGTGTCACGGGCGGCATGGTGAGCCAGTCGGATTCCCCCATGGGCGGCCTCGGGCTTTCCCCTGCTTTTCCCGTCGGGGCGAGCCGGAAGGTGATGCAGGCCCACGAGCCGATCCTTGTGGATTTCGGCATTTGTTACCATGGGTATCAGGCGGATGAGACCCGCATGTTTTCCATCGGCAGGATGCCGGGAAAATTCGTGGAAGCCTACCACGCCTGCAAGGCCATTCATGATGCCGTGCTCGCCCAAACACGGCCGGGCGCCGATTGCGAGCGAATTTTCATGAACACCCTCGAGCTCGCCGAAAAGCTGGGCTATCGAGACAGCTATCTCGGCCCGCCCGGGCTTCAGACCCGCTTCATCGGCCACGGCATCGGTTTGGAACTCAACGAATTTCCTTTCCTGGCTCAGGGTCAGGCCTATCCCCTGGAAGAAGGCATGACCTTTGCCGTGGAACCCAAAATCGTGTTTCCCGGTGAAGGCGCGGTTGGACTCGAAAATACCGTCGTGGTCACCAGGGACGGCTGCGACATCCTCACGCCCCTGGGGCAGGAGATTTTCGAAGTATGAAATCCGCCCCGGCGGATTTCATGATGAGGGTACGATATGTGGCTCGTGATTTTGTTGATCCTTTGTGCCGCCGTAGCCGCCTTCATGCTCTTGAGCAGGAAGAAGGCGAAAAACCATCCACAAGACACCTACGTGTGCGACGTCTGTGGTGAAAAGGAGTGCATCTGCCGAAAGGAAGGGGAGGAACCATGACCCATCCAGGGCCCGTGATCGCTTTGACGCGCTATGAGAGCTCTCCCGATTCGCTGAAAGAGCTCGTCGAACTCTGCAAAGGGTTCGACCACCTTAAACCCGGTCATCGGGTTTTCATCAAGCCCAACCTGATGGCTCTTGACAAAGATTACCCCATGGCCCTGTACGGCGTCTTCACCACCACCCGTCTTGTTTACGATATGGTGCTTCTGCTCAAAGCGTTCGGGGTGAACGACATCACGATCGGAGAGGGCTCCACGCGCAGCAAACATCTGGGGGTGCCCACCATGGGCATATTCCAAGTTCTGGGGTATCCCCTGCTCACAGAACGCTTCGGGGTGAAGCTTGTGGATCTTTTCGATGGTCCCTTTCAGAATCTGGACTTCGGGGACTTCAGCCTCGAGGTCGCCCGGCCGATCCTTGAAACCGATTTCCTCATCAACATGCCTGTCCTCAAGACCCACAACCAGGCCGTGCTTTCTCTGGGGATGAAGAACCTCAAGGGCAGCCTCTCGATCAAGTCGCGCAAGTTCTGTCACGGCCGCGGCCGATCCCTCGACCACCATCTTTCCTTCTTCGTGGAGAAGATAAGACCGGCCCTGACGGTCCTCGACGGGATCTACGGCCTTGAAAGAGGGCCTTTTTATTTCGGAAAGGCCGTTGTCATGAAAGCCCTGGCCGCATCCCGGGACCCTCTGGCTGTGGAGCTGGCAGGATCCGCGTTGGCAGGCATGGACCCGGAGAGCGTGCCTCACATCAAGGAATATGCGGACCGCCACGGCCTTTCGCTTGACCTGGGCGACTACGAGCTTCGGGGCACCCCCATCCAGGACCTGCGCCAGCCGCTCAA